>MDTG01017621.1_pt1 | contig 14639 bp, 12 predicted proteins | sample 811421 | NCBI WGS metagenome assembly MDTG01 (sample SAMN05326645, study PRJNA326480) | marine metagenome | isolation source: seawater | place: Pacific Ocean: South East | collected 2011
ATGTCAATTATAACCTAATAAGGGGTACTATTTTAAGGGGAACTTTCTAAATCCAATTCATTAACTCAACGAAAGTAGGGGGGGCATACCCCGATTGATAGGGGGGTAGGTATCTATATAAGGACGCTCACACATTTTGCAATAACTTTTCTAATGGACTTTCTTTGGTATATTTTTTTTTAAAAGTTAGGCACATGGGTACACGAAATATGTTTCACTCTATCTCAAATACCTAATTCAAAGAAACGCATGATAAAGTATTTATACTAGGGCAATACAATTATAAAGAAATGATTTAATATTTATTAAATTAAATTTGAATAAAATCTTAATTATTAACATTTAAATAAAGAGAAAAAAAATGACAAATATTTTTGATATAATAATTTCAGCAATGATAGAGGTTAGTAAATTATCAGAAAGTGAAGTAAATGAAGATACACCAATTTTTGGGGAGGGAAGTAGCTTGGACTCATTAGGATTAGTGACATTATTAGTAAGTATAGAACAAAAAATTGAAGATGAAATGGGTGTAAATATTACTATAGCAGATGAGAAGGCAATGTCTTTAAAAAACAGCCCTTTCAGAACTATTGGAACTTTAAAACAATTTTTATCCGATAGGCTGAATATTAATGAATAAACATATTTTAATAACTGGAACTAGTAAAGGCATCGGCAAATACCTAGCGGAATACTATGTGAAGAAAGGTAATGTAGTAATTGGTTGCAGTCGAAGAGAGATAGATTTTAAAGATGATAATTATAAACATTTTTCACTAAGTATCAATGATGAAACAAGTGTCAAAAAAATGTTTAATGAAATACGAAAAGATTATGGGAAAATTGATATTCTGATAAATAATGCAGGTATTGCTTCTATGAATCATTCATTACTGACCAGTATCGGGACAGTGGAAAAAATATTAAATACTAATTTAGTAGGCACATTTTTATTTTGCAGAGAAAGCGCAAAAATCATGCAGAAAAATAATTTTGGAAGAATTATAAATTTTACAACGGTAGCTGTCCCCTTGAATCTTGAAGGAGAAGCAATCTACGCTGCATCAAAAGCAGGGGTAGTAAGTTTAACAAAAATATTAGCAAAAGAATTTGCAGATTTTGGTATAACAGTTAATGGCATTGGGCCAACCCCAATCAAGACAGATTTAATAAAATCAGTCCCTGATGAAAAAATTAAAAAACTTATTGGACATCAAGCTATCAAGCGTTTTGGTAGGTTTGAAGACGTAGTTAATGTGATTAACTTTTTTATTAAAAGTAAAAGTGATTTTGTTACTGGACAAACAATCTATTTAGGCGGAATATAGTGTATATTGATTATTTTTTAAATATTTTTGAACAACATGGTAGTAATGACGCAATAGTTTGGAAGAATGAAGTATATAAATATCATTGGTTAATAAAAAAATATCATTATTGGATAGCTGAGATTGATAAAAACAATATTGAAAGTGGAAGTGTAGTAGTAATTGAAGCAGATTTTTCTCCCAATTCTATTGCGCTATTATTATCATTAATTGAAAAAAGTATGATAATTGTGCCAATTACAGATTCTGTAAAAAACAAAGATAATTTTATAAATATTTCTAAAGGTGAGCTAAAAATTAAAATCACAAAAGATGATGATGTGACGATAACTAGGCTGCAGAAAAAATCAGAACATCAATTATATAAAAAATTAAAATCACGAGGCCATCCTGGCTTAGTGCTGTTTTCATCTGGGTCTACCGGGGATAGCAAAGCCTCAGTACATGATATAACTTTTTTATTAGATAAATTTAAAGTAACTCGACACAGGTTTACTACTATAACATTTTTATTATACGACCATATTGGAGGATTTAATACCCTTTTTTATACTCTTTCTAATGCTGGTAAAATAGTTACTCCTTTAAAGAGAACAGCATCAAGTATTTTAAGTTTAATTGAAAAATTTAAAGTAGAGTTATTACCTACATCTCCTTCATTTTTGAATCTAATTTTATTAAGTGAGGAGTATAAGAATTTCGATTTGAAAAGTTTAAAAATTATTACTTATGGAACCGAGCCAATGCCTGAAACTACTTTAAGTCGATTAAACGAAATTTTTCCAAAAATTAAATTCACTCAAACCTATGGTTTGTCCGAAGTCGGCATATTAAGGTCTAAGTCAAAAAGTTCTAATTCTTTATGGGTTAAAATTGGAGGGGAAGATTATAAGACTCGCGTGGTTGATGGTATGCTAGAAATAAAATCTAAATCATCTATGCTTGGTTATTTAAATGCGCCTAACCCTTTCACAAAAGATGGTTGGTTTAAAACTGGAGATAGTGTGGAAGTAGATGGCGATTTTTTTAAAATATTAGGTAGAAAGTCTGAAATAATAAATGTAGGAGGTGAAAAGGTATATCCTCAAGAGGTAGAAAATATAATTTTAAAATATTTTTTAGTGAAAGATGTAACTATATATAAACAAAAAAATCAGATTTTAGGTAATATTGTATGTGCTGATATTTTATTAAAAGATTCATCTCTCACACCTAGCGAGGCTAGAGAGAAAATTAAAATATTTTGTAAAGAAAATCTTGAACCATACAAAATTCCCATAAAAATTAATTTTGTTAAAAATCTTTCTCATGGATCTAGATTTAAAAAGACAAGAAAAGTAATATAGTAATTATAGCGCTTTCAATTTTAATTTGCTATTTAGCTATTTAATAGAGCAACAAGATCTTCTACAAAAAATAAAATTATTCCCAATTTATTAATTTAATGAAAGTAGACCTACTTCAAGATTGTCATTTAAAAAATTTGATTACATTTTTATCAAATTTTGAAGGAGAAAATAGAGGAAAGAAATTTTGGCAGGATAGATTAAATAGTTGGTGGAATGACAATCCTTCATTTAATACTGACTTCAATAGAGGGTGGGTGTTAGTTAATGCTAGTAGAAAGATTGTCGGATTTATAGGAAATGTTCCAATTAATTACATTGTTAATGGGAAAATAAAGATTGTGAATAATGCGACTACTTGGAGGGTGTTAAGTGAATATAGAAATTATTCTATATTGTTATTGCAAGAAATAATTAAATCTTCAAATTCAACAATTTTATTTGATACTACCCCAACATTGAAAGTAGAAAAAGTGTTAAATCTTTTTACATTTAATAAACTTGATGTAAATAAGGTAACAGTAATACCAATCAGTATATCTGAGCATACAACTAATAAATATTTAAACATGATAAGACCCCTAATCCCATTATTAAATAGTTTTCTTTCAATTTTTAATAAAGTGCTTCTTTCTCATCCAAAACATCTTCATTCTAAAATCATATCCGCAAACGAAATTTCAACTAATTTTGATGATTTATGGGAAAAAACAGAACAAAATTATTCAAATACGCTTCTTAGAAATTCAAAAACAATTAAATGGTATTTCAACAACCAACATTCTTTTAAGAAAGTAATTATATGTTGTTTTAAAAATAAACAAATGATCGGGTATGGTATTTTTAGTATTAGAGAAAATGTTATGTCTTTAATAGACTTTTGGTCAGTTAGTATGAAGTTTGAGATTTTAAAATCTATTGCTACAGATGCATTTTACTATTGTAAAAAAAACAATATAAATTGGCTCCATTTCGTACATTTTAATTCTCATATAAAAAATATGTTTGAAAAACTCTACCCTTATAAAAAGAGTTGTGATACAAAGTTATATTACAAAACAAAAATTTGTGATTTTGAAAGTTCTGATTCATTCGCATCTCTAATATTAGGTGATTCAGGATTATAGTAAATGTAAATTTATTATATGGAATGTAATTACATTTTCATTTATGATAAGGATGAAAGATTATCTTAATACGTTAAAATCATTCATGGGTTTTAGAATGGATGCAACTGACAAAGAATTTTTAAGAACCTTTTTCATATCAATATTTGCATTAATACCATCCATTGAAAGTCTTGGGTGACTTTTAGATGTTGTATCTTTCCTGAACCCTTGGGTCCCAAAAAAAACATCTATTATATTTTCGTTTAATAGATATTCAATTAAAGATTTCTTTATGTTTATATCATTAAAAGGTGCGGCAAACGCCTTGTAATCAAGTCCAAATTTATTTTGAATGAATTTCATACTATTTGACACTTGATATTTTTGATCTTCCTCACTTAATTCTTGCAATAACCTGTGATCAACACTGTGAGCTCCTATAGAAAAACCATGATCAATTAATTCGTTTATTTGGTTAGATGTCATATAAGGTTTTTTAATAGCTAAATATTCATCAAAATCTAATAAACATAATTTTGCTATTTCATCAAGGTGATTTTTATCTACATATTTAATTTTTAATAAAGATTCTTTCATGGTATTAAAGTATAAATTTTTAGATATCATATAATCTTTAACTTTATTACGAAATTTCATTGATTTGCCAACACTAAGTTTATCAATTATTAAACTTGCCTTATTTCTATAAAACATATTTTTATTATCCAAAAAATCTTTTACTATAAAAAATGTTGCATCGATCTCATTTTGTTTTAAAAAATTCATAGCAATGTAATAATTATCAGTAAAGCCATCATCAAATGTGATATGAAAACAATTCTTTAATTTTGAACGATTACTATATTTTGAATCAATTATATTTTTAAGAGATATTGATTTATATTTTTTAAGCATAAAATACATGTCATTTTTAAATTTATGCTCAGTAGGGTTATTAAAAAGATGCTTTGTTAGATTGTTCTCTGTTTTTACTGTATGATAAAAAGGTAATAATATTTCATTATGGGATTTATTTAATAATCTAAAAGGTAATAATTTCATAACCTTTATAATTAATCCTCTTATTTTTAGAATCTTTAGAAGTTTATAAAAAGACATAAGCATACTATAGACAAATTTTTAAAATTATTTTTTTCATAATAAAATATAATAATAATACTGTTTTAATTACTAGGGGGTAATCACGAGAGACATCAAGATGGTAGCAGATGAGATTGGTCATTCATCAGTAGTGATGACAGAGAAGTATGCTAAGTGTATCCTTAGAAAATTATAAGATTACTTCCAATCATTAAAAGAGCGTATTGCTTTAAGGTTAGTACCACCTACAGAAGACTCATATTTCACTAACCTATTAAAGGTCATATAATGGGTAAAAAGTGGCTGCTTGAAGGCAACATTGCTTAATCTAAATTATAAGTATAACAATATAGGGAGTTAGAATTATATAGCGTTGCCCTTACAAGAAAGATGTCGGAAGTTCGAATTTATCTGTATTCAGCCCTCAGAAACCCTCGAATATTGATCGGGACTTTTTACTTATAATTTAATGATTAACAATTCTTTTTTTGCTAAATTTTTATGTGAAGATTGCTATAATTGGTGGTTACACTACTAAAACTTTAACTAAGAGTCTTAAAGAGATTAATTCTGATTTAGAAATTTACGAAGCTGATTATTCTCAAGTAGATTATGAAATAATTAATGATGATTCTCAACTATACAAATTTAATCCTAATGTCATAGTAATTCACGAAACATCAATATCGTTTAAAAACAATTATAATTCCCTTAATGATTCAAATCCAAAATATTATGAAATCTGTATATCTAGGTTAGAAAATCTTATTTACAAAATAAATTCAGTTTTCTCTGATGTGAAAATAATTTATCCAACACTAGATATAAATAATGATATGACGTTCGGAAATTATTTTTTTAAAGTACCAGAATCAGTAGATGCTCAATTACATTATTATAATTATGGTTTATCTCAGCTTACATTAAAGATAAACAATTTATTTTTAGTAGATACTAATAATTTGGTTTTTCATAATAATGACATTCGAGATCCAAGATTAGTTATTACAGCAGATTTACATTTTACAATTTTATTTACAAAAGAAATAGCATTAGCAATTAATAAAATTATAAATGCTTCTTTTGGGAAATTTATTAAATGTATAATCCTTGATCTTGACAATACGCTTTGGGGTGGTGTAATTGGTGATGATGGTCTGGATGGTATTCAAATTGGAGATTTAGGAGTGGGTAAAGCATTCTCTGAATTTCAAAAATGGTTAAAACTTTTAAGGGAACGAGGAATAATTTTATGTATTTGCTCAAAAAATAACGAAAAAATTGCTAAGGAACCATTTATCAAACACCCAGATATGATATTATCTTTAGATGATATCGCTGTTTTTGTAGCCAATTGGGATAATAAAGTTAAAAATATTGAACATATAACAAAGATCTTAAACATTGGATATGATTCAATAGTTTTCGTGGATGATAACCCTGTTGAAAGAGATATGGTGAAATCTGCAATCAATAATATTATTGTGCCTGATTTGCCATCAGATCCTACACTTTATAAAGAATTTTTAATTAAAGAAAATTTTTTTGAAATAACTAATTATTCTAATCTTGACAATGAAAGAACAAAAAAATATCAAGCGGAGGCTGAAAGAAAAACTTTAGAGTCTTCTAGTTTTAATGTAGATGAATACCTGAAATCATTAAAAATGAAAGCTGAATTTACAAAAGTCAATGAACAAATATTCCCAAGGGTTTCTCAATTGACTCAAAGAACCAATCAATTTAATGCGAGAACAATTAGGTACGATGAAAATAAAATTAAAAAGATTTCTAATGATGAGGATTACATATCATTTGGATATAGATTAAAAGATAAGTTTGGCGATCATGGTTTAGTTGGTTTAGTAATACTATACAAAGTTAATGATTTGTGCTTATTCATCGATACTTTTTGCATGAGCTGTCGAGTTTTCAATAGGGGATTTGAACATTTTATTATAAACCATATAAAGGCAATTATGTTTAGTAGTGGTTATCAACATTTGGAAGTAGAATGGATACCTACAGAGAAAAATGATATTGTAAGAAGTTTTTTTTCAAGTCTTGGTTTTAAAAATTTTGAAAATGAAAAAGAAAAACTTCACATTGATAATATCAAAACTAATAAATATAACATAACTTAAATAATTAGGAGTTAAAATTGAATAAAGATGAAGTTATAGAAAAACTAGTTCCGATTTTTAAAGAGATTTTTGAAGATAAAAATTTAAAAATTTCGATGGATTCAAATTCTGACAATATTAATGGTTGGGATTCATTAAATCACATTTATTTAGTTGTAGCAATTGAAGAGAAGTTTAAAATAAAATTTCTTGCGGAGGATATTCAAAGTTGGGATAATGTAGGTGATATGGCTGAGTATATTTCAAATCATGTTTAAAGTTGGCCAATCATGGAATCATGAATGGCATATTAGTGATAAAGTATATCAACAATTCTTGATGCTTTCTAATGATCATAATCCAATGCACACTAATTCAAATTATGCGAAGTCAAATGGATATAAAGATAAAATTGTTCATGGTAATATATTATCATGTTTTATTTCATTTTTTATTGGGGAACTATTACCTATTAAAAACGTCGTTATTATTGGACAAAATATAAAATATGAAAATGCAATGTATATTAATGATTTTGTAAAACTTAAAGTAGTTTTATCAAAATTTAGTGAGTCTGTGAATTTTATTCAGTTCGAATTTCAATTCAAAAAAAAGGATGTTTGCATTGCTTCTGGGAATATACACATAAAAATCATATGATATTTTTAATAACTGGTGGTTCAAGTGGGCTTGGATATCGTCTTGTAGATTTTTTATCAAAAAATAAAGACAATTTCATTTATACCACATATAGAAATAATTTCCCCAGTAAATTTAAAAAACTTAATAATGTATCTCTGATTAAAGCTGATTTTAAGAAACCTAGTGCTATAGAAAAACTTTTTGAAGTAGTGGAGAATTTAGATTTTCTAATTAATAATTATCATTCTGGATATAGTTTTAAACACACATCTAAATTTACTTCCAAAGAAGTACTAAAAAGTTTTTCAATTAATATTTCTCCTTTAATTGATATTAACAATCATTTTATCAAAATAATGAAAAAAAATAAAAGTGGTTGTATTATTTCTATTTTGTCTGATTTAACAGATATGTCTCCTTCCCTTGGTTTTGGTATTTATACCGCTGAAAAATTCTATCTTAAAACTCTATCTGATCATTGGTCCAAAGAGTTAACAAGTTATAATATATCAGCTGTTAATATTTCACCTAGAATGTTAAATACTGAATTTAATTCTTCTATTGATTCTAGATACCTTGGTATAATTAAAAAACAGGGAGGGTTCTCAAATATAAAGGATGTCATAAAAAAAATAGAAGAAGTGATTGCTGATCCTCGAAGGTATAATGGTAGAAACATCAAAATATAAATTTTAAATGTTATTTAACTCATTAGAATTTTTAATATTTCTGCCCTCAGTTTTTTTACTTTATTGGTTTGTATTTCAAAAAAACCTTAGGGTTCAGAACTTATTATTACTTATAAGTAGTTATGTTTTTTATGGTTGGTGGGATTATAGATTTTTATCTTTAATCTTTTTATCTACAGTCGTTGATTATTTTGTAGGATTAAAGATTCATGATAGTAACGATAAAAAAACAAAGAAATCCTATTTGTGGGTTAGTATTTTCTTTAATCTTGGACTATTAGGTTTCTTTAAATATTTCAATTTCTTCATTGATTCATGGATTGATTTACTTGGAGTTATTGGGTATGAGCAAAAAAGTTCGTGGACATTAAATGTAATCCTTCCTGTTGGAATATCATTCTACACATTTCAAACTATGTCTTACTCTCTTGATATTTATCATGGAAAACTTAAGCCAACTAAAGATTTTATTTCCTTTGCTTCATTTGTGAGTTTCTTTCCTCAATTGGTTGCCGGCCCAATTGAAAGGGCATCAAATTTATTGCCTCAAATTTTAAACAATAGAGTATTTAAATACGAGCAAGGAGTTCAGGGGTTAAGGCTAATACTATATGGAATGTTCAAAAAAGTTGTAATCGCTGATTCTTTAGCACCTCATGTAGATACTATTTTTGAAAATTATTCAACGTTAAATGGGGGTGTGCTTTTATTAGGTCTAATATATTTTTCTTTTCAAATCTATTGTGATTTTAGTGGGTATTCTGATATTGCAATTGGGACATCAAAAATTTTTGGTTTAGAGATAATGTCTAATTTCAAGTTCCCTATATTTTCAAGAGATATAAGAGAATTTTGGCAAAAATTCCACATATCAATGTCTAGTTGGTTTCGTGATTATCTATATATGAATGTATTAATGCGTTTGAGGCATTATGGCATCTTTGGTTTGATTTTCGCTACGTTCTTCACATACTCTATAATTGGATTGTGGCATGGGGCTAATTTTACGTTTATTGTTTATGGTTTAATTCATGCTATTTATTTTTTACCTATAATAATTCGAAGGAAGAAACCGTACAAAACTAAAATTTTTTCTTCAAGCAGTTTAAAAATTACAGTGATAGAATTTTTCTTGTGTCTCAAAACTTGGCTTTATTTTTCATTTTCACTATGTTTTTTTAGAAGTGAGAGTGTTAGTAGTGCATTTGAATATATTTATTTATTAGTAAGCAAATTAACATTCCCAGGGTCTAATCGAATGGGAATACTATTTATAGTTTTATCAGTTTTATTTGATTGGCTTTTTAGAGAAAATGAAAGAGATGTTTTAAGCATAAATAGCAAATATATTGATTTTATTATTTTAGTTATAATTAGTACCCTTATATTTCTTTTCTTGTCTCCAGTAGTACCTTCAGATCAATTTATATATTTTCAATTTTAAAGATGAAAAAATTTCTTAAACTTTCCATACTTCTTTTCTCTTCAGTAATTTTTGCAATATTAATTGTCTTCAGTTTAGTTGATGGTTATGATGATCCATTTTATTTGAGATTTACCTCGCCTAAACAATCTTCTTTAATATTAGGTTCTTCTCGATCAGCACAAGGAATTAGGCCTGATGCGCTAAATACTATTTTAAATAGAGATGATATATATAATTATTCATTTACAAATTTTCATAGTCCATTTGGTAAGGTTTATTTTGAAAGTATTAAAAATAAATTAGCCCAAAATAGCGTGAATAGTATTTTTATAATTAGCGTGTCTCCATACAGCATATCTAATAAGGAAGGGGTTGACTTAAATAATTATCAATTTCGTGAAGAGAAATCTATTTTAAATGATACTCCAGTAAATAAATATCCTAACTTTAATTATTTACTTAAACACTATGATAGACAATATTATACTATTTTTTTAAAGAATGAAAAAATGCGCTTACATAAAGATGGCTGGTTAGAGATTAATATTCCTATGGATTATAATTCTGTAAAAAATAGAACTGAAAAAAAAATAGCTTTTAAAGCTAAAGACATACAAAAATGGAAATTTTCATCATATAGATTAGATTTTTTATCTAAGACTATCAATTATTTAAAGAAATATGGTAAAGTTTTTTTAGTTAGAGCTCCTATTGCTCAAGGCATGCAAAATATTGAAAATATTATTATGGCAGATTTTGAGGATAAAATGAATCAACTAAGTACTGATAGTGGAGTTGAATACATTTCATTTGTAAAGGATAGTAAAGACTTTAACTATACTGATGGGAACCATTTAGACAAAGAATCAGCATATGTTTTTTCAAAACAGATTGCAAAATGGATAAAAAGTAAAATTGATTAATTTATTTCATTAAATGAATCACTAAAGCATTCCGCTATTTAAAACACATTGGAGCCTACCAAGCCTAATTCAATTAATTATTTCAACTAAAGTGAGGGGCATACCCTATAAACTTCTATTTGATATAAGTGACTTTTTGATGTTTGGTCTCATTCTTTGTTTTGAGTTCAAAGAAGTACACTCCAGATGATAGTTCACTATCTGGTGTCCATTTATATTGATAGGTTCCTGCAACTTTACTTTCATTCATTAACGTTCCTACTAGCGCTCCTCTAAGGTCATATACACTTAACGACACTTTTTTTCCGCTCTCTGCTAGATCAAAGCTTATTGTAGTAGAGGGGTTAAATGGGTTAGGATAGGTAGCATGTAAGGCAAACTCTGTTGGAAGTACTTTGATATTGCCAGTACTTATTAAAGCATCATAACTGACTGCTAAATTAAACCTAGCTTCCCCAACAACAGGGTAAGTCCCTACTAGCTCACTATAGCTGGCACTAAATGAACCCTTGGACTGTGTGGTGAAAGTAATAGATGATACTAAATCCATATCTGTTTCAATAGTTGTGATCTGGTCGATAAGCGTTAAGGATATATGATCTGGAAGATTACTAACATCCCAAGAAAATGTAATTTCTGCTTCATGTGTCACATATGTAGCTTCCTCTATCTGCAACTTCATAATATCAAATGGAATCGAGATAGTTCCTTCATGATTATAAGGCAAATTATTTATATCTAATCCTTTATAATCAGCATAGCTTAATGCAACTAATCTGTCACTATGTTTTAATGGGGAGAGCTTATAACCATCTGAATTATCAAAGCCAGCTGCGCCTTCACTTTGGAAAGACATAAATGTCTGATCGCTAAACTCAGAGGAACTCACATTAAAGGTAATACTACCTGACTCTTGAACATCTGATATACGGTACAAGGTACCTATTTGACCTGCTTTGTGACTTTCACTAATAGTTAAAGTTTGATTGGGTAGAAAAGTATTTTGCACCCAAAAAGATTGGTAAGGAGCAATTATACCATTCGTGAGTCCGCCAGTAGAGCCATTCCAACTTTTATATGCACTCGTAGCATCGTCCCAAACATATGCAGTACCATAAAAAGGATTGTTGTCAGCATAAATTAAATCCCAGTCTATTGGAGAAAAGTATGGATTTCCTGCAAGGATCCAAGCATTTGCAGGTACACTAGAAATTGTAGCATCTCCAATATTCTCGGCGCCACTTACATTAATTGTAACAGGTAGATTTGGAGATCCATCATTATCTGTATCTTCAAAAACATATATTAAAAATCCTTCTCCGGCAGCAACAGAGGTCCCAGAGGAAGAGATATCACTAAGAGCTGTCCAACTTTGACCAGAGACATTCAGGGTCCATACGTTTGCGGTACCATTGGTGAAATCAGCACCAGTCATTCCTTGGGTCCAAAGATTATTAAGTAAGCTTCCTAAAATTTGTCCTGAAACAGGAGAGGAAAGCATTCGGAAACCAGAATTACCAGTAATTGATGCACCTAGTATTTTAGACTTAGCCCAGTCTGAACTAGCATCCATGTTAATCATGGTCCCATTATTATCATTGGCGGTGAGATCAAAAATAGATGTTCCTCTGCCGTTATTAAAATTATAGTAAGCAACCAAATTACTTTCGTCACCAAAAAGTTCTTTGTACATATAATCTTGGATTTCAACTTGCGTACGGACATCGTCCCAAATACGAACCTCATCAATTTTACCAGTAAAAAATTTATCTCCTTGCTGACCATCCCATCCAATGTAAACATTTGAATTATTACCTGCTAAATTTTTACTAAGACCAGTGCCAGTAGCATCCAAAGAGCCATTAATGTAAAATTTAGTTGTGTTAGTTGAGTTGTCATGAGTAAATGAAATGTGTGTCCATGTGTTTAATGATATCGCATTAGTTGAACTTGTTGAACCATTGTTGGCATCTCCATCCCATATTAACAATTTCAGTTTTGCTGAGCTTGTGAATCTAAATGCCCAGTCTCCACTATTCTCCGTAGATGTTCTTTTAGATATAATACCATCTTTATTTGCAATGTTTGTTGGGTAAATCCAAGCGCTTATCGTTATAGAGCTACTAATGTCTAGGGCATCATCATCTGTAATTTGTAAATAATCATTACTGCCATCAAGGTCTAATGCATAGTTCTGCGCAAAAAGAGAATTAGAGACCCAATCGTCGCTCGCCATATTAGTCATAGTGCCATCATTTGAATTGGTGGTTAAATCATTTACCGTGGTGCCAGTACCATTATTAAAGTTATAGTATGCAACTAAATTATTTTCAGTTCCTGAAAGTTCTGTATTCATATTGGCTTTGATTTCAGCTTGAGTTCTAACATCATTCCAAACACGTAATTCATCTATTTTGCCTGTCATATAATTGCAATTGCACCCTACTCCTTGTCTACTAATGTAGGCTGCACTTGAACCACCTCCATTGCTTATCGCTGTTTGACTACTGGTATGGGGCCCATCCTTTACACCATCAATATAAAAATATACTGTCAAATTTGAACCGTTATCTATGACAGTCACAGCAATGTGATTCCATTCATTATTTTTATATGTGTTAGTGCTTAATATAGCAGAGGTACATGCACTCTGATCCCAAAAAGCTAATTTTAATGATGATTGGCATGAAGTATTCGAGCCAGTAAGGGCTAACCCATAGCCATAATTTCCTTTCATCCAAATAGTTTGCCAGTCTGTGTGAGATGGTTTGACCCAAGCTTCAATGGTTACCTGGTCTGAAACTTCTAAACTACTATTGTATGAAATACTGATTTGATCATCTGAACCATCAAAATTTAAAGCGGTGTTTTGAGCGCTAGCTAATGTAATAATCAGGTAAGGAAAGAATAAAATTATGTATGATAAAATAGTCATAATTATGTGGATGAAAATAAGCATTTTATTCATTATTCATTTAATAAAATCTGAGACTGAGAATAGTCCAGGATATAAGAAATAGGTATACTTACTATATGGATGAATCTGTCAAAGTCCGAACAACTTTAACAAAATAGTTTAAAATTGAATTAATACTTTAGAGAAACAATTTGATATTTCTTATTGGCATAGAACGTAGTTTGCCAAAGAAATTATTTTATCAATGCTTCAACCCACATGTCTGAAAATTTTTCATATCCTGTCGATGAAAAATGACAATAATCAGATCGTCTATATTTTTTATCATATAAAAGATCTGTGTTTGGACCTTCTTTAATTAAAGAGTAGTTTTTGATAAGTTTGTTTTGAATATTAGTAAGAGTATCATTAATAGGGTTTTTTTCTCCACATAAACTTGCTCTTGATAGATAAATTGGGACTTCAATTCCATTTTCTTTAAGATTAATTGTAAAATTCAGAAAATTATCATAATAATTCTCAATACCTTCAGGATAATTATTTGCTTCTCCTTGATGAAATAATATCCCATCTATTTTACCGAACTTTTTTAAAAGCCCCTTGTAGTTTTGAACTAAAAATTGGAAGCTGTGTCCTGTTCTAAGTTGTTCAATTTCGGCTGCCCCCCAACCACAATTGGAAAATACTACTTGTTCATGAAATCTTTTATTTATCAATTTATCTCCAACCATGCCCCATACTGATCCTCCTGTTCCATCTGCACCAAGTGATGGGTCTTGATAAACAAATGTTTCGCCTAAAAGAAACTGGAATACATCATTTTTGACATTGTAACCATACTCACCATAGTTAGCTGAATTTGATTGACCATATGTAAGATATACTCCAGTTTCTTTTCTTGAATTGACATCCTTTTTTATATAATAATTGATGTTAAAATTTCTTCCATGTACAATAAAAGGCGGAAAATTAGGCTCACCATTATATATGTAGTATAATATATTATATGGAAAATGTTTATATCTGCCAGTA
>MDTG01079440.1_pt1 | contig 14639 bp, 18 predicted proteins | sample 811421 | NCBI WGS metagenome assembly MDTG01 (sample SAMN05326645, study PRJNA326480) | marine metagenome | isolation source: seawater | place: Pacific Ocean: South East | collected 2011
AATAATTTATTAAATAGTATAAGAACTAAAATTATATTAAAACCAAAAAATGTTTAATGCTCTTTACAAAAAATGTTTAGATTTAGCTGGTCATAGAAGTTCTAAATATTACTTGGCAATTGTGTCTTTTATTGAAAGTTCATTTTTTCCCATTCCCCCAGATGTAATGATAATACCCATGGTGATTTCAAAGAAAAAAGATTATGTAAAGATTTTTTTTATTGCAACGATTTTTTCAGTCTTAGGCGGAATATTAGGTTATTTAATTGGAACCTTTTTTTTTGATTTAGGAATGTATATTATGAATTTTTATGGTTATGAAGACAAACTTATAAACTTAAAAAATAGTTTAATAAGCAATGAGGGTTTTTATGCTTGGCTTGGAATCCTTTTTTTAGCCGGTTTTTCTCCATTACCCTATAAAGTTTTTACAATTGCTAGTGGTTTAATTGGTTTTAACATTCTGATATTTGTCTTAATAAGTTTGATATCTAGAGGACTGCGTTTTTTCATTGTTTCTTATTTATCTTTTAAATTTGGAAATTTATTTACTCAGTTCATGGACAAGCACGGATCAAAATGGTTCACAATAATTGGCACTTTAATTGTCATAATTGGAATAATAATTTATTTATTTCTATACTCCCATGATTAATTTAAAAGTTGAAACATATTTGAAATTAGTTCTAGCGATTTGTTTCATTTCAATTATATCTGCATATTTTATTGAATATGTTCTGGGTCATCAACCCTGTAATCTATGTATAATAGAAAGAATACCCTATGGTTTGGGTATTATTTTAATATTCATAAATTTAGTATTTAAAAAAAATGAAAAATTTTTAATTATTCTATTAATATTAATATTCATATTTTCTCTACTAATTTCATTTTATCATTTTGGAATTGAACAGAGTTTTTTCAAAGAATCAACAGTTTGTAGTATAGGTGGTGCAACTGATATAATATCAAAAGAAGAATTAATAAAACAATTAAATGAAAAAAACATAAGCTGTAAGGATGTGACATTTAAGATTTTTGGATTGTCACTTACAAGCGTTAATATAATTATTAGTTTTATAATAATAATTTTACTATTTAAGATTTATAGAAATCATGGAAAAGTCAGATAAAAAAGTTGAAGAATTTATTAGAGTCGACCATGCCGGTGAGCGTGGTGCAGTTAAAATTTATGAAGGCCAATTACTCGCACTCAATACGCTCATTAAAGATGATGCTTTAAAAGAGACAATTGAAAAAATGAAAATTCACGAAATTGAACACTGTGAATTTTTTGAAAATGAAATTAAAAAAAGAAATATTAAACCAACTAAGTTTTTACCCTTGTGGGATTTGCTAGGTGTTGGTTTAGGATTTGGCTCTACACTTTTAGGAAAAAAAGCGGCAATGTTATGTACTGCATCAGTAGAAGAGGTGATTGATAAACATTACCTAGATCAAATTAATCAATTAGGACCTGAAGAAAAAAAATTAAAAGAAAAAATTACAAAATTCAGGGAAGATGAATTACATCATAAAGATATAGCTTATGAAGAAGGGGCCTCTAAAAAAGGTTTTTATTCAATAATGGATAAAATAATTAAGACTGGTTCAAAAATAGCGATTAATATTTCAGAAAAAATATAATTTTAAGCTTCTAGTTCTACATCCCAATATAAATAGTCCATCCAGCTTTTGTGTAAATAATTTGGTGGAAAGTTTTTGCCATTTCGATGAAGATCCTCTGTAGATGGCTGAAAAGGGTATTGAAAAAGTTTCATGCCAGATGATTTTAATAATTTACCACCTTTCTTTACATTACACGCTGAACAAGCAGTAACAACATTATCCCAATGAGTTTCTCCACCTTTTGATCTTGGTAATAAATGATCAAAAGTTAATTCTTCTCCACTACCACAGTATTGACAGGAAAACTTATCTCTTAAGAAAACATTAAACCTGGTAAAGCTTGGTTTAGACTGGGGTACAATATAATCTTTTAAAGCAATTACACTTGGCAACTTCATATTAAACGAGGGGCTTCTAACTATTCTGTCATAATTACTTACAATTATTACACGATCTAAGAAAACGGATTTTACGGTGTCTTGCCATGACCATAATGATAAAGGATAATAACTCAAAGGTCTGTAATCTGCATTTAAAACTAGCGCAGGGCATTTTTCTAAAGACACATCTTGTTCAATAAAGCTATTCATAATTAAACTTTAACTTAAATAAAATATTATTTCAATATTAAGCAATTATAAAAATTTTTTCATAATATAATTTAGCGCTGTACTAGACGCTTCAACAGGAATATGATGGTCGCAGTTTTTAACTAAATGAGTAATTATATTAATTTTATTTCTTATAAAAAAATCTTTTGCTTCTAACAGGTAATTAGGTGAGACAACTTGGTCAGCGTCACCATGAATTAATAAAGTATCGGTTTCTACTTTTTTTCGTGACTGTAGGTCCTCTTGATTAATAATCTTTCCTGAGAAACCAACTATACAATTATATTTTTGATTTCCAACTAATCCTAAATTTATTGACATCATACATCCTTGGCTAAAACCAGATAAACAAATGTCTTTATTTTCTAAATTATATTTATCTTTAATTTCATTAATAAATATTGATAATTTATTTTCAGCTATAATTGTTTGTTCTAAAATATAATTTGGATCATCTTTCGTTAGATCAAACCATTGAAAACCTGACGGGTTAATTGGACATCGTTCATGACCATTGGGGCATATAAAAATTGTATTAGGTAAATGTCTTTTCCAATTCAATGATAAAGAGCTAATGTCTTTACCATCTCCACCATAGCCATGGAGAAGAATAATTGCATTTTTAATTTTTCTATTATCCTCTGGTTTAATAATAATTGAATTTAGGCAAAATGTCATACTTAATGATTTATGTTTTTTTATTTTTAAAACACCCTACAATACAATAATGATTTCTGGAATATTTGTAAAAATATTATCAATTGCTTTGCTAATTGCTGTAGGAGTTGTTTTGATACTTGGAATAGGAACCTTATTTAAAGGTGGCGAAACGAGTAAAAAATATTCAAATAAATTAATGCAATTAAGAGTTTTATTACAATTTATAGCAATAATTGCTTTAGTTGGTTTTGCGTATTTTTTTAAAAACTAATTATAGTTACTAAGCCACTCGATAAATTTTTTATCTTCAAAATCGATGGAACCGATAATTCTCGCAAATTCCATTCCATCTTTGTTAAGTAAAATTGAAGTTGGGATACCACGAAGGCCAAATTTTTTAGCTAAAGTTACTGGGGAGTCAAAATATATTTTTAGATTCTTTATTTTTAATTTATTGAAAAACTCATTTGATTTTTCTAAAGAGTCTTGTCCAACATTAATTGGAAATACTTTTAAATTGTTTAAACTTTCATTATTTTGTAAAATGTCTAGAGAGGGCATTTCGTCTGCGCATGGTGAACACCATGTTGCCCAAAAATTTAATAATACCAAATTTCCCTTGTAATCACTTAAATTTAATTCATTACTATTTGCGTCTAAAAAGGTTAATCCATCATACTTTTTCAGCTCTTTATTTATAACGATATTTTTTATCTCTAACTGGTCATTAGCCAAACCATTAGATATCAAAAAAATAAATATTATTAAAAATCTCATGCTAAAAAGGTATAGTTAATTACCATGACAAAAAATAAAAACAACAAGGCAATATGGGGAAATAGAATTAAAAATAATAGTTCACCTGTTTTTCAGAGAGTTGGTACCTCGATTGATATAGATAAAAGACTTTATAAAGAGGATTTAATGGGATCAATCGCTCATGTTGAGATGCTATTTAAACAAAAAATAATCTCATTTAAGGTTAAAAATAAAATTATTTATGGATTGGTAAAAATTAAAAAAGAAATATCTACAAACAAATTTGAATTTAATAAAAAATTTGAAGATATACACATGAATATCGAAAAAAGACTCTTTCAAATAATTGGTGAGGATGCGGGCTATATTCACACAGGAAGATCTAGAAATGATCAAGTTATCACAGATTTTAAAATTTGGATTAAATCAGCAACAAAAGAAATTTTGTTATCTTTGGATAAAATTATTCAAACTATATTAAAACTAGCAGAAAAGAATATATATACCATCATGCCTGGTTTTACTCATCTCAAAAATGCGCAGGCAATTTCATTTGCACACTATTTGATGGCTTATGTTGAAATGTTTAATAGAGATAAAAAAAGGCTTATAAATAATTTTGAGAATTTAGAAGAAAATCCTCTTGGTGTAGCTGCGCTCGCAGGGACATCATTTAATATTGATAGAAACTATACTACTAAAAAACTTGGTTTCAAAAAACCAACTAATAATTCCATTGACACTGTTTCTGATAGAGATTTTGTTTTAGATTTTTTATATAGCGTTTCAGTTTGCTCTATGCATATTTCTAGGATTTCTGAGGAACTTATTATTTGGAATTCAGAAGGTTTTAATTTAATAAATTTGTCTGATAAAATTGTAACTGGATCATCAATAATGCCTCAAAAAAAAAATCCAGATCTTTTAGAATATATAAGAGGAAAGACGGGAAATAGTTATGGAAATTTATTTTCTATGCTCACAATTTTAAAAGGATTGCCTTTATCTTACTTTAAAGATCTTCAAGATGACAAAGAGATTGTTTTTAGATCTAATGACACATTAGTAAATTGTCTTAAAATTTTTGATGAAATTTTAAAAAATTTTAGTCCAAATAAGAAGCGGATGCTTGATCTTGCTAACTCCGGTTATTTGACAGCAACAGATCTTGCAGATTATCTTGTTAAAAATCATTCAATGTCTTTTAGAAAAGCATATCAAAAAACTGCTGAGGTAGTTAATTTTTCTGAACGTAAGAAAAAAAGTCTAAGTGATTTATCTATTGAGGAATTGAAACAAATTGAACCAAAACTTACTAAGGATGTTTTAAAAGTCTTTGATTTAAAGAATTCAGTCAGTTCTAAGAAGTCATATGGTGGAACATCTTTTGATAATATTAAAAAGATGATAAGAAATTATAAAAAAAGAAAAAATGACTAAAAAAATTATATTAATTTTTATTTTATTAAATTTAATAACTTCATGTGGTAAAAAGGGGGATCCTGTTTACAAAGAGTCAAAAATAGAAATTATTAGTCAAACAAATTTGATTACTCGAATTTAATGAAATATTTAAATAAAAAGCTTAAAATTGAAAATGTAAGTGTGCAAAATATTGCTAAAAAATTTGGTACACCAGCATATTGTTACTCATATAATCAATTAAAAAAAAATATTAATTACTTTCAAAAAAGCTTCGCATCTTTTTCACCTTTAATTTGTTTTGCAATAAAATCGAACACAAATATAAATCTGATAAAGGAAATTAAAAAATTTGGTTTAGGTGCTGATGTCGTTTCAATGGGAGAGCTTATGTTGGCTTTAAAAGCTGGAATAAATCCAAATAAAATAGTTTTTTCAGGAGTTGGTAAAACAAAAGATGAATTAATTTATGCTATTGATAAAGAAATATTGTTAATAAACGCAGAATCTAAAAGCGAAATAGTGGAAATTAATAAGATTGCAAATCTCAAAAAAAAGAGAGTCCATGTTGGTATTAGAATTAATCCTAACACTGATGCCAAAACTTTAAAACAAATTTCAACTGGAAAAAAAGAAAATAAATTTGGTGTTAATAAAAAAACTTTTTTTGAAATTGTAAATTTTTGTAAAAATTCTGAAAATTTAAATTTAAAATGTCTAAGTGTTCATATCGGAAGTCAAATTATGGACCACAGACCTTATGAAAAAATGTTAAAGGCTATTGAAAAAATTTTATATAAAACTAGTCATCATTTCGATTATATCGATTTAGGAGGGGGAATGGGTATTTCTTATGATGATAAATATAGAAAATTAAATTATCAAAAATATAATTATGCTATTAAAAAATTTTTAAAAAATCAAAAATCTAAAATAATATTTGAACCTGGAAGATCAATAGTCGGCAATGCTGGTGTATTAATTTCAACTATAATTTATATTAAAAAGAGTGCATCAAAAAACTTTGTTATTTTAGATGCTGCGATGAACGATCTCATGCGACCTGCACTATATGGTGCCACTCATAAAATATTACCATCAAATAAAAAAAATAAAAATATAAATCAAACTTTTGAATTTGTGGGACCAATTTGTGAAAGTACAGATAAATTTTCAACTTTAAAAAAATTTCAAGAATTAAATGAAAAAGAAATTATTGCTATTTGTGATGTTGGTGCATACGGAATGTCTTTAAGTTCTAACTATAATGTAAGACCAAAACCAGTAGAACTACTAATTAAAGGATCAAAAATAAAAATAATTAAAAAAAGACAAAAGCATAAAGATTTATTTTAGCTTTTGATAAGAATGATTAGAAACACATTATTTTCAATTTTTTTTTATATAGGAATAATTTGTATTTCATTAATTTTTTTACCTTCTTTTTTTTTACCTCAAAAAATAGTTTTAATTGGAGGACGATTAATGGGTTATTGGACTGGAATATGTTTAAAAATTTTTTTATCAACAAAAATTATAATCAAAGGAAAAGAAAATTTATTTCAAAATGAGAAATTTTTTATTGCTTCATCCCATCAATCAATGTTTGAGACATTTTATTTACAGACTATATTTAACTCTCCAGTTTTTATACTTAAGAAAGAACTATTATTAATTCCAATCTTTGGGTGGTATTTAAAAAAAATTGGTTCTATATCAATAAAAAGAAATAAAATTTCAAAAGATAATTTGAGCTTTTTTAATGATATTGCTCAAATAGTTAAAAATTCTAACCGACCAATTATTATTTTTCCTCAAGGTACCAGAGTTTTGCCAGATGAAAGAATACCTTTTAAAAAAGGTGTGGGCAGAATTTATGAAGAATTAAAAATAACTTGCCAACCTGTTGCTATTAATTCAGGATATGTCTGGCCAAAAAAAGGTCTAAAAAATCCAAATAGAACTATAATTATCTCAATTTTAAAACCTTTAAAAACAGGACTGACAAAAGAAGAATTTACAAAAAATTTAGAAAATAATATTTACTCTGAACTCGATACAATTAACTAGCCTTTCATAGGCATTACTACAAAAATACTGTCAAAATCCCCTGGATCTTTAATTAATGCTGGCGACCCAGTATCATTGAGAAATAATTCAATTCTTTCTCCATCTATTTGTGAAGCAACATCAATAAGATATCTTGAATTAAAACTTATTTCTAAATCATGATCAAATTTTACGGACAGAGTCTCTTTTCCATCTCCACTATTTGTATTATTTACTGATAAATTCAAAATATTCTTTTCTAAATTGAATTTTACTCCATCTTTTTTGTCCAATGAAACAGATGCAACTCTATCAACTGAATCTAAAAACAATTTAAGGTCTATATCTAATTTTTTTTGATTATTTTTAGGAATAACCTGAATATAATTTGGAAATTTCCCGTCTATTAATTTTGAAATTAAAATGCTCTCATTTAATTCGAATTTAATTTTTGACTTTAAATTTGAAATTTTTACTTCGCCATCATAATTATCCAATAAGGAACATAGTTGAAAAATAGTTTTCTTTGGTAAAATTATTGGCTCAAAATTTATTTTTTCCTCTAATCTTATTTTAGATATAGACATTCTATGACTATCAGTAGCGACCGCTGTCAAAAAAATTTTTTCCTCTACTTCTGATTGGTGAAGATATATTCCACTTAGATAATGTCTAGTTTCATCATTTGAGACTGAAAATTTACATTTATTTAAAAGTTTTAAAAGTTCTTTGGATTTTAATGAAAATTCATTTTGTGTAAAATTTTCATCTGTTACTGGAAATTCAGATGCACTGATACAGTTAAGATTGAAAATAGATTTTTCAGATTCTAAATGTAGTTTTCTACCATCATTTAAAGTTAAATTAATCTTTTTTCCTGAAGAAAATTTTCTAACAATATCATACATGATAGAAGAAGTGGTGGTAGTTTTTCCCTCTTCTAAAACTTCAATATTTTTAATTTCATGAATAAATATTAAATCTAAATCAGTTGCAGTAATCGTTAATTTTGAGCCATTAACATCAAGAAGAATGTTAGATAAAATTGGAAGTGTGCTTCTTTTTTCAATTACGCCCTGACAAAAATTTAAAGCTTGCTGAAGGTCCTGTTGATTTACGTTAAATTTCATTTTCCTTATTATTGTATAATATTTGATTTTTTAGTTTGTTAATATTATCAACTACTTCTGGATCTTTTTCTTTAAGCCTTTCGATGGTTTTTACAGAGTGAATTATCGTAGTATGGTCTCTATTAGAAAATTCACGTCCAATTTCTGGTAAAGATTTTGAAGTCAAAATTTTTGTAAGATAAATTGCTGTTTGTCTTGGCCTAACCAAATATCTTGATCTTCTTGATGATAACATTTCATTTTTACTTATTTTAAAGAACTTACAAACCAAAGTTTGAATTAAATCTATCGTTACTTTGTTTTCAGATAAATTTAACAAATCTTTTAATACAATTTTAACTTCAACTAAATTTGGCATTTTTTTGTAAATTCTTGAAAAAGAAATTATTCGATTTATTGCTCCAACTAGCTCTCTAACACTAGCAGTTACTTCTGAACTTATAAAATCTTTGATCTCTTTTGAAATTTTTATTTGATCTGGATTTAAAACATTTAATTGGTTAATCTTGCTTTCTATAATTTTTTTTCTCAATTCTAAATCTGGTTTTTGAATATCAACAACTAAACCACCAGAAAATCGAGATTTTATTCTTTCTTGTATGCGAGACAATTTATTTGGAGCTCGATCAGCTGATAAGACAATTTGAGACCCTTTATCAAGCAAAGCATTAAATGTATGGAAAAATTCTTCCTGCATAGCCTCTTTGCCATTCATAAACTGAATATCATCAATAATTAAAATGTCTGTATTTCTGAAATACTCTTTAAATTTTACCATATCATTTGCCTTAATTGCTTTGACAAACTGATACATAAATCTTTCTGCAGAAATAAACATTACCTTATTATTTTTTTTTAATTCAATACCTATCGAATTAAGTAAATGAGTTTTTCCCATGCCTACTCCTCCATAAATATACAATGGATTATATTGAGAAATATTTTCAGTTACCTTAAGGGAAGCTTCATAAGCAAGTTTGTTACTCAGACCAGTTATAAAATTTTCAAATCTTTTATTGGGATCAATACGATTATATAAAAGATATGAATCTTTAATAAAAGAAATATTTTCTTTTTCATTATTAATTTTCCCTGCCTCAATTTCAGAATGGTTGTCATTTATTATATTTTTTCTCTCAATAATTTTAAATTCTACCCTAATTATATCTTTTTTATAGTTTCGAATAATCTGCAAAATTTGATCTAGATACCTTGAGGTTATCCAGTCTCTTATGAATCTAGTTGGCACAGATAATAAAATATAATTATTAAACTGCTCTATAAAATCTATTTTTTTTAACCAACTTTCGTAAATGTCTATACCTAATTTATTTTTCATTTCAGATTGTATTGAGTTCCAATCTAAATTTTCAGGCTTTAAATTTTCAAGATTTTTATTTGTATTATTCATTTTATTGGGGAAAGTTCAGTTAGAACCTAAATAGAATTAATGCAACAAATAATTTATATAATTAAAAAAAAAATAAAATCTGGGATTGTGTAAAAAGAATTTTTTTATAAAATTGTTTTGACAAAATTTTTTTTTATGTCTTAAATTAAATAAATTTATTAATTGATAATTAATGTTCAAATTAATTTACTAAATCTAAATATTGTAAACAAAAGTTGTTGAAGTATATATAGCGCGTATGCTTTAAGTTGAATCAACTGTAAGTATAAAAACTTATATAGATGTAATCTTCTTAGTTATTCTTGAAACGTTTCTTGAAGCGTTTTGTTTTTTAATTATTCCTGATTTGGCGATTTTCATTAGCTCAGAATTCAACTTAGGTAAGAATTTAAGTGCCTCAGTTTTTTTCTTACTTTCAATCAAAAGGTTCATTTTTTTTAAAGCATTTTTGTATCTGCTTTTTCTAGCTTTATTAACAATTGTTTGTTTAGTTATTCGTCTTATTCTCTTGATTGCAGATTTAGTATTAGCCATATGCGCAGGGGTATAACTTGAGAATTTCTATTGGTCAATGAAATAATTGACTAATTTTGACAAGTATTACAAAAAAAAGTAGATCTATTCGAAATTGTTTTTTTTTGAATAATTCCATGGCACTTATCTCTTTTACAATTTAAACCAGCTCTTTCATAAACTTTAAATCTTTTTTGAAAATTTCCATTTTTACCTAAGATGTTTCTAAAATTTCTTATACTCGATCCACCTTTTTTTATTGCCTCAAATAGAACTTTTCTTGAATTTTTAATAATCTTTTTACACTCGTTTTTATTAAGTAAACAAACTTTTTTATTTGGATTTATTTTACTAAAAAATAATATTTCACTTGCATAAATATTGCCTATACCAGAGACAAACTTCTGATCTAATAAAAAATTTTTGATATTTTTTTCTTTACCTTTAAAAAAAGAGATAATGTAATTTAAATCAAAATTTAAGTTAAATGGTTCTGGACCTAGATGTGAAAATCTTTTTTTTAATGAATTGTAATTATAAACGATTTCGAAAAAACCAAATCGTCTTGGATCATTGTAAACAACACTTAAATTCTTAAAAATTAATTCTACATGATTATGACTTTTGGGTAAGGTAGGAGAATTATAAAAGCTTGTATTTGTAATCAAGTTATTTTTAATATTATTTACTAAATGCAGTGTTCCAGACATGCCAAGATGTATCAAACAATATCCTTTATTTGATAAATGAAGAATTATGTATTTGGAAAATCTATCAACTTTTATTATTTTTTGATTAGTTAAAAACTTTGTGAAATTCGAGGGAATTTTCAATCTTAAATTTCTATTTCTTATTATTACTTTTTTAACCTTTTTTTGTTTAATCTTTTTGTTGAGCGACTGTCTTACAACTTCTACTTCTGGTAATTCTGGCATTTCGTATTATATTCAATATATATTTAATTATTTATGCAACAATACTTACAAAATAAAAAAGGACTAGTAGAAAATGTATTTGATCAAGTTTATGATCAATATGATCTAATGAATGACTTTATGTCTTTAGGCATTCATCGTCTATGGAAAAAAGATCTAATTAATATAATGAATGCTTCACAAAATAAAAAATTGATTGATGTTGCATGTGGAACAGGCGATATCGCTAAGCTTTTTTTGAATTATGTTAATAAAGATTCTGAAGTAACATGTGTTGACCCAAATAAAAGTATGATTCAAAAAGGTAAGGAAAAGTTAAATCAGTTCAAAAATTTAAGTTGGATTATAGCACATGCAGAAAAACTTCCTATAAGATCTAATTCATTCGATTTTTACACCATTAGTTTTGGTTTGAGAAATACCAAAAATTTAGACAATGCTTTAAAAGAAGCTTATCGTGTTCTTAAGCCGGGAGGTCGTTACTTATGTCTTGAATTTTCAAAAATACAAAACACAAGTTTGAATTTTTTTTACAAAAGTTATTCAAAACTAATTCCATCAATTGGTAAATTTATAGTGGGTGAAAAAGAGCCTTATGAATATTTGATTAAAAGCATAGAGAATTTTATAAATCAAGAAGAGTTAATTGATTTGATGAAAAAAAACGGTTTTGAAAAATGTACCTACAAAAATTTATCTGGTGGAATAGTTTCTATACATAGTGGATGGAAAATTTAATGTTAAGAAAAATTATTACTTTATTTAAACTTGGTAGAAAAGTAGCTAAATCAGATATACTTAATATAATTTCAAAATTTCAAGAACCACCAGTTGCTATAAACATTTTATTTAAGATTTTATCATTCTCATTCTCTCAAAAAAAACATATTGATAGTAAGAAAGATGAGGGTGAAAGATTATCTAGCTCTTTGGAGGCTATGGGGACAACTTTTATCAAGCTTGGTCAATTCTTGGCCACAAGACCAGATATTATTGGTGAAGAACTATCAAAGAAACTTGAAAATTTACAAGATAAATTACCCCCTTTTTCTTTAATGCAAGCTAAAGAAATAATTAAAAATGATTTAGGTAAAGATACTTATAATTCAATTATTAATTTAAGTGAGCCAGTAGCAGCGGCTTCGATTGCTCAAGTGCATAAGGCCCAAATTAACGATGAGGGGACTATAAAAGACGTTGCTATTAAAATCCTTAGACCTGACATAAAAAAAATATTTAACGAAGAAATAGATGCAATGATGTTATTTGCTTTCTTAATAGAATCTTTTGTAAAAAAAACTAAAAGACTTAAGTTAGTTGAAGTAGTTTTTTTACTAAAAGAAATTACAAATCTTGAGATGGATTTAAGATTCGAGGCTGCAGCAGCAAATGAATACGCCGAAAATACAAAAAATGATATTGGTTTCAAAGTTCCAAAAATCTATTGGAACTTTACAAGTGAAAGTGTGATGACACTCGATTGGGTTGATGGAGTTTCAATAAGAGAGACGGAAGAACTAAAAAAAAGAAATTTAAATACAAAAAAAATAGCAGAAGATATTATTCAAAATTTTTTAAGACATGCTGTTAGAGATGGTTTTTTCCATGCAGACATGCATCAAGGAAATATATTTATTGATCGAGATGGTTATATTGTACCAATTGATTTTGGTATTATGGGAAGACTAGATAAACTTAGTAAAAGATTTTTAGCAGAAATACTATTTGGTTTCATACAAAGAGATTATCGAAAAGTAGCTGAAGTTCATTTAATTGCTGGTTTAGTCCCTAAAGGTGTTCCTATAGATGATTTAGCCCAAGCATTGAGATCGATTGGTGAGCCTATTTTTGGACAAGCCGTAAAAGATATTTCTGGTGGTAAATTGTTAAAACAACTTTTTGATGTAACAGAAAAATTTGACATGCAGACTCAACCTCAACTACTTATGCTCCAAAAAACAATGGTGGTGGTAGAGGGGGTGGCACGAAAATTAAATCCAAATACTAATATATGGACAACTTCAAAACCTGTTTTGGAAAATTGGCTAAAAGAAACAAAGGATCCCATTACAACTTTTAATGAAACTCTCCAAACAACCTCAGAAGTTATTAAAAGGTTACCTGAATTTCCTGAAATAATGGATAAAGCAAATCAAGCCTTAACATATTTAGCAAGTGGCCAAATTCCTCAAAATACAAATTCTTATACTGCTCTAAATACAAAAAAAGCAGAAATGACAGCTTTCAGAAACCAATCATTTATAGGCTTATTAGTCCTTGTAATTTTAGGTCTATTGGTATTTTAATTCACACGATGAATAATTTGAGGAATAAAAAAATTTTGTTAATTATATGTGGTGGAATAGCTGCTTACAAAAGCCTTGAGGTAATTAGGCTTTTAAAAAAAAATGGTGCAATTCTAAAAACAATTCTTACCAAAAGTGGTGCGGAATTTGTGACACCTCTTTCAATAACCTCATTATCTCAATCAAAAGTTTATCAAGATCTTTTTAGTTTGGAAAATGAAGTAGAGATGGACCATATCAGCCTCTCTAGATGGGCAGATCTCATTTTAATCGCACCTGCAACAGCGAATACAATATCTAAACTTGCAAATGGAAATTCTGATGATTTAGCTTCTACTGTTGCTCTTGCTTCAAACAAAAAAATTTTTATTGCCCCCGCAATGAATGTGAGAATGTGGGATCATCAATCTACTAAACAAAATATAAATAAACTAAAAACGTATAACTATAGACTAATTGGACCTGAAATTGGAGATATGGCATGTGGTGAATATGGTGAAGGAAAAATGTCAGAACCAAAAAAAATTATAAATGAACTTGAAATTTATTTTAAAAATTTTAAGAAGAATGATAAGTTAAAAGCAATTGTAACCGCAGGACCTACTAACGAATATATTGATCCAGTTAGATTTATTACAAATAAATCAAGTGGCAAACAAGGTTACGCGATTGCTAGGTCATTATCAAAAAATGGCTTTGATACAACATTAGTCTCAGGCCCAACAAATTTAGAGATAAATGATGAAATTAACCTAGTAAAAGTTGAAACTGCTGAAGAAATGTTTCAAGCAACACTTAATAGTTTACCTGCTGATGTTGCAATATTTTCAGCAGCTGTAGGTGATTATAAAGTGAAAAAAACTTCCAAAATTAAGATTAAAAAACAAGATAAATTAAATTTAGAATTAGAAAAAAATGTGGATATTCTCAATTATGTATCTAACCATAATTCTTTAAGACCTAGACTTGTAATTGGTTTTGCTGCAGAAACTAATGATTTAGAAAATTACGCAAATAAAAAATTAAATGAAAAAAATTGTGACTGGATAGTTGCAAATGATATATCGAATAAAAAAATTGGATTTGATTCAGATTTTAATGAAGTTTCAATTTTTTATAAAGACAACAAGATTGATAAGCTTCAATATAAAACTAAATCTGAAATTTCAGATGAATTAGTAGAAAAAATTATTAATCATTTAAACTAATGATTA
>MDTG01020579.1_pt1 | contig 14637 bp, 12 predicted proteins | sample 811421 | NCBI WGS metagenome assembly MDTG01 (sample SAMN05326645, study PRJNA326480) | marine metagenome | isolation source: seawater | place: Pacific Ocean: South East | collected 2011
AAAATTTGATATCATTACAGCATTCGATGTTATTGAGCATGTACCTGATCCATTAGATTTATTAAAAAATTTAAAAAAAAAATTAAAAAAAGATGGAATTATTTTAATATATACACCTAATTTTGATTCTATGGGTTTTAATTATTTAGGTATTAATAACAACCTATTGTGCCCACCAAATCATTTATTTTACTTTAATAAAAAGTCTTTTGATTATATGTGTAAAAAAATTAATCTTAGAATAGTTGAAACTCAATACAGAGGCTTAGATATAGGTGATATTTATGCAATGATTAATGAAAATGGACAAAAAAAAGTTGCAAATTTTTTAAATAAAAATTCCACATTCTTACAAAATTTTTTAGATAAAGTAGGATTTTCAAATCACATAAGATTTATTCTTAAAAAAAAATAAACCTTTATAGATCAAAAACCTAATATTTTTTTTGCATTAATAAATATTTTTATTGGATAATTTAAAAGACTATGATCTTAATTGAATCTGTTTATTTAAACTTTTTTCATAAGCTTTAATCTGATCTAAATCATAAGATGCACTTTTATCTTTGAATTGAATTGTCCATCCCTTTCTACTAGTTTCAGACTTATTGTGAGAACTTCCATGTACAACCAAAGAGTGATGTACTAATGCGTCTCCAGGCATAAGTTCTGGATAGGAAATTTGAAATTTTTTTAAAAAATTAATGTCAGATACTTTTTGGGAGCTTCCTTTTGCAAATGAAGCTTCATGATTAAGAATTCCATATTTATGTGAACCATCATAATAATGTACACATCCATTATTTTTATTTGAATTATCGAGAGCAATCCAAAAAGTTAATGCGTTTGATCCCTTTACAGCCCAATAATAATTATCTTGATGATCTGGTGAGGGTAATCCTGATTTAGCAGGCTTTGCAAATAGTTCACAATATCTAAATTCTGGATCAGCATCTAAAAATATTTTTGCTATTTCTAACACTTGTTTCTTTTTTGCAAAATTTTTTATCTCTTCACATTTTGCTAACTCGTGAAATGAATTTATATTTTCAACACTTATTTTATTATCATTAGTAAAATTTATAGCTCTTGATTTTTTATTAATTGAAGAAATTTCATCTTTTAAATAATTGTTAATTATAAAATTTACCGAACTAATCTCGTCAATAGAAAAAAGGTTTTTATAAATTACCCAACCTTTTTCATTGTAATGTTTTTTTAATTTATTTAAATTATTCATTATAGTCTCAAATAATAATGATAGATAAAACCAAACTTGTCAACCAATAGTGTCTGATCAATGACAAATTACAACTTTCTTAAGAAGAATTTTCAAAAAAAACAAAAATCATTTAAATATTTAAAAATGAATAATTTTTTTAATAGTGCTCTTTTGAGAAAACTAAATACCATATAAATTAAACTTCCTCTTATTCACGATATGATTAATTATCTAGAAAAAATGGATCTTTTAATAACGAATTCTGAATTTTTTTACTGTCTAAATTAATTTTTTTTTTTAAATATTCTTTTACAACTTCTTCATTAAATTCTTTAATTCTTGAATATCTTATCTCTTTATTTTTATCTTGAATAATCGGTTTTATTTTAAAAATAGAGTAATCTTTAATTCTTTCAGTAATTGAGTAAAATGCCGACTTGATTGTTGACATTGTATATTCATATGGGTTTGTTTTTAAATTTGACATAGCATGATAAAGTATCGGACCATTATCTAATCCATCAGATAGTAAATGAATTGTTGAGCCTACTAAGTGAGGATTTTGATCATATAATGCCCAGAAATTACAATCAGAACCTCTATAATACGGAGATATCCCAGCATGAATATTAATTGCTTTTTGATTTATTAAAAATTTTACAAGTTTGCCTTTTATATAACTACTTCCAAAAATAATGTACAAATCACTATCCAAATATTCTGATAAAAAACTTGTTGAATATTTATTCAAACCTCCAAAAGGGATTGATAAAATTTTAATATTTTTGTTAGAATTATCTACAGACGAACTACCAAATAATTTATTTTGAGCATGATCAACATTTTCAAAATATTTTTTTAAAATTGATGATGATCTATAGTTTTCCGTGATTTTTCCTGAATTGACAAGTTCACATTCCTGTATGACGAAAATTTTTTCTGACACCCGAGACAGTAAGTTAATAAAATAATTGTGTCTATTTTTGTTTGAAGTAAACAAAGTAATTCTCATTGACTCATTCTTTTATAAATATTTGCATGGTCTTCTCTTGCTATTTCTAAAAAAGAATTATTAATCTTTTTCATATTTTTTTCTGGTTCAATAGTTGTGATTTGATGAAAGCCTAATTCAATGCCTAGTTCTTCTAAAATCTTTAAAGTATAATTGTTATAGCTACCACATGGGTGTGACATATATTTTATTTCATTTTTTGGTTTATTTAAAATCTTAGAAATTAAAGATAAACAATTTTCATATTCATTTTTTTGTTCTGTATAACTTAAATTTTCTAATAAAGTTGGATGATTATGAGAGTGTAGACCAACTAAATGACCCAAACTATTTAGTTTTATTAAGTCATTTTTTTGAAAAAAAAGTTTTTTAAAAACACTTTCAAAATTAAATTTTTTATTTTTGAACATCAAAAACATTATTTTTTCATATTCATTTTTTGTTAAAAAAAAATCCCTAACTAATCTAAATTTAATATCTTCTACTGAAAATGTGGGTAATTTAATTTTTGTTTCTTTTATCTTATTATCATTTTTTTCAAAAAAAATTTTTAAATCTTTATCTAAAGTTTTATAAAAATCGTTGTAAAATTCATCTACATTTTCAAAAAAATTCATTCTAAAATATCTAAAAATTTCTAAATTATCAGGCTTTCCCTCAAACATTGAGGTATAGACAAAAAAGAAACTTTTAATTTTAAGATCCTCGAGAACTGGTAGGGCGATATCTATTTGGCATTTTATACCATCATCAAAAGTAAGACAAACCTCATTATTTTTAAGTTTATTTTCTTTAAATTTTTCAAAAAATATATCAGCATCTAGAATATTTTCTTTTCCTATAAAATTGATCATTCTTTTGAATTCATCTTTATCAATTGAACCCTGACCTTTTGTATGTATTCCATTATCATGGAAATGATGGAACATAATTCCATGGAAAAAATTGTTGTTTTTATTAAAGTACATTAATTTTAAATCGTTTAGCACACTAATTTAAATTTATCTAATTCTGAATTATAAAATAATTTTTATTAAAATTTAAATAGAAATTATTGATAAAAAATTATAAAAATATATTTATGTTAATTTATTAATCAGTCCAAAATTGACAAACCGTGATTAATAATAAAACTAAAAATCTTAATGCAAACCTTTAAAAAATTATTTTTTTTACTTACCCCAAAAGAACGGAAAAGTGCCAGTTTATTATTATTAATGATTTCATTTATGACGGTATTAGATATGATTGGTGTAGCATCAATTCTACCTTTTTTGGCTGTTCTAACAAATACTGATCTTATTGAGTCAAATTTGATCTTAAAAAATCTTTTTCAATTTTCACAAAATTTCGGTGTTGAAGATAATCAACATTTTCTTTTTGTTTTAGGTTTATTGACGTTTATAATTTTAGTGGTATCACTGATTTTTCGAGCTCTTACAACTTATGTACAATTAAGATTTGTTCAAATGAGCGAGTATAGTATCAGTAAAAGGTTGTTAGAAGGATATTTGCACCAACCTTATAGTTTTTTTTTAAGTAATCATAGTACTGACTTGAGTAAAACAATTTTATCTGAAGTAAATTTAATTGTTTCTAAAGGAATAAGAGAGATGATCGAATTGATTGCTTATGGTATGCTCGCAATTGCAATCATAATATTATTAATTATAGCAAATCCAAAACTTGCTATGATTGTTGGTTTTTCATTAGGTGGAGCTTATTTATTAATTTTTTTTTTAATACGCGGCCATTTAGATAAAATTGGAAAACAACGTCTAAAAAATAATACTTTACGTTATTTAACTGTTGGTGAAGCTTTTGGTGCTGCCAAAGTAATTAAAGTCTCTGGTTTGGAAAAAACTTATATCGAGTTATACTCAAGTTCTGCTTTAATATTTGCACGGTCTCAAGCTTCTTCTCTTCTTATAGCGCAGTTACCTCGTTTTTTTTTTAGAGGCCATAGCTTTTGGGGGTATTTTATTGATAATACTTTTTATGATGTCTCAAACAGGAAGTTTTAATAATTCTTTACCTGTCATAGGATTATATGTGTTTGCTGGGTATCGTTTAATGCCTGCACTGCAAAGGATTTATGCGTCTTTTACTCAACTTACTTTTGTTGGGCCTGCACTCGATAAGCTATTTACTGAAGTTAAAAATATAAAACCAACTAATTTAGATTTAGATAAAGGAATTATAGATTTTGATAGATCTATTACTTTAAAAAATATCAGCTATAGTTATCCAAACACCTCAAGAACAACATTAGAAAATATAAGTTTAAATATTCCAGCCAAGACTACTGTCGCACTAGTAGGACCTACTGGTTGTGGAAAAACAACTACTGTTGATATTATTTTAGGTTTAATTGAAGCTCAAAAAGGAAGTTTAGAAGTTGATGGAAAAAATATTACAAAACAAAATGTAAGAACTTGGCAGAAATTAATAGGATATGTACCTCAAAATGTTTATCTTATAGATGATAGTATTTTGGCAAACATTGCATTTGGAGAAAAATTAGAAAATATTAATCAAGAGGCTGTTGAAAAAGCTTCCAAGATTGCTAACTTGCATGACTTTGTGTCAAAGGAATTACCAAATAAATATCTCACTAAAGTCGGAGAGCGTGGGGTTAGACTTTCTGGAGGTCAAATTCAACGAATAGGAATTGCTAGAGCTCTATATCACAACCCAAAAGTATTAATTTTAGATGAGGCCACAAGTGCATTAGATAATGAAACAGAAAAAGCAGTTATGGATGCAGTAAGTAATCTTAGGAGAGAAGTTACAATAATATTAATTGCGCATCGTCTAAACACGGTTAAAAATTGTGATATAATATTTAAACTCGAGAACGGTCGGTTAGTAGGCCAAGGATCTTTTGATGAACTCATTAATTCTTAAATTAAATAATACTAAATATTAATATTTTTAATGATAAGAATTTTTTAAGTTATAATAATTTATATCAATTGAAATAACATTTTTTTTATTATAAATACTCTAAAATTATTTTAAATAAGGTTAACAAATAAATTGTTCTAAAATCAATTATCCAAATATAAATATATATATAATTGTGAATATAAATTTAGATAAAGATGAAGCCCAAATCATTGCTGAGTGCGGTCTATCTCATGGAGGCTCACTAAAAAAAGCAAAAAATTTTATTAAATTAGTAAAAAAAAATGGAGCAGATATTGTTAAATTTCAAACACATATTGCTGAGAAAGAATCTACATATGATGAGAAATTTAGAGTTGCAATGCCAAAAAGATTTAAGAATAGATTTGATTATTGGCAAAAAACATCCTTTTCAAAATCTCAGTGGAGAGAATTGATATTATTTGCTAAGAAACAAAAAATATCTTTTTTATCTTCAGTTTTTAGTATTGATGCTGTTGATCTTTTATTTAGCCTTGGACAAAAAGTTTTTAAAATAGGGTCAGGTGAATTTTTTTCAAAAGATATATTGGATAGAATTATAAAAATTAATGGATCTATGATTATAAGTACTGGTATGTCCACTAATAATGAAATTAAGAATTTGATAAAGTATTTAAAAGTTAAAAAAGCTAAGTTTGTTATAATGCAATGTACTTCCTCTTATCCATGTGATTTTTCTAACGTAAATTTATCAATGATAGATCATCTAAAAAAAAAAATATAATTGTTCAGTTGGTTATTCAGACCATACAGGAAATATAATTGCTCCAATTTTAGCATTAACAAAAAATATTTCATTTTTAGAGTGTCATGTGAAAGATAGAGTTGGCTTTTTTAATCCCGACTATAGTTCTTCCATTTCGTTAAAAGACTTAAATTTTTTATGTGAATTTAAAAAAAAATTTTATGAAAGTGAAAAAAATTTTAAACATGATAACAAAGATAAGATTGCAAAATTATTATACAAGAATAGATTATTATTTAGTAAAAGCCTTTGCTTAAAAGAAAATAAAAAAAAAGGTGAACTTATAACATTTTCAGATTTAACTATGAAAAAACCAGGTAATGGCTTAAAGTTAAGACAAGTAAATAAAATATTAAATAAAAAATTAAAAATAAATAAGTCCAGTTTAAGATTATTAAAGTTGTCAGATTTTGAAAAATAAAATAAAATTTTGTGTAGCTATTAATAATAGAGCAAATTACGCTCGCATCAAAACCTTGTTGCTTGAAATAAAAAAAAATAAAAATTTTGAATTACAAATTTTACTAGGTGCATCTGCAATCCTAGGAAGATTCGGTGAGCTTGATAATATCTTGAAAAAGGATGGGTTTAATAAATTTCAAAAAATTTATTCAATTGTTGAGGGTGAAAATTTGACAACAATGGCAAAGTCAACAGGCCTTTCAATAATCGAAACATCAACTTTTTTTGAGAGTTATAAACCAGATGCTGTGATTGTAATTGCTGATAGATTTGAGAATTTATCAGTAGCGATTGCAGCAAGTTATTTGAATATACCTCTTATTCATATACAAGGTGGTGAAGTTACTGGCTCTATTGATGAAAAAGTCAGACATTCAATTACAAAACTTTCAGATATTCATTTTGTTGCAACAAAAAGATCTAAAAATTTTCTCATTAAAATGGGCGAAAATAAAAAATCTGTTTTTTTAACAGGATGTCCTTCAATAGATATAGCTAATAAAGCTAAATCTAAATTACCAAAAGATTTTTTTATAAAAAATAGAGGTGTTGGTAATGTTCCAAAACATAGAGAAAAGTATATTGTTGTGATGCATCATCCAGAAACCACAAAGTTTAATCAAACTTACAATCAAATTAGTCAAACTATAGACGCCATAATTAAAATAAAAGATATAAAAATTGTTTGGTTATGGCCAAATATAGACGCTGGCTCTGATATTATTTCTAAGCAACTTAGAATTTTAAGAGAAAATAAATTAATGACTAATATTTCATTTTTTAAAAATTTTTCTCCAGAAGAATATATAAAACTTATATATAATAGTGAATGTTTGGTAGGTAATTCTTCTTCAGGCATAAGAGAAAGTTCATTTCTCTCAATACCTGTAGTGAACATAGGTTCCAGACAAAAAAATAGAGAGAGAGGCTTTAATGTGATTGATGTTGGGTATGATAAAATTGAGATATTCAATGCAATTATTAAACAAATGAAAAGAAAAAAAATTAAAAAATCTAATCTTTATGGAGATGGTTTTTCACAAAAAAAAATTGCTAAAATTCTAAATAATATTTTTAAAAAAGAAGTATCAGTTGAAAAGGTATTAAATTATTTATAATTGTCGATTTAATGTAAAATATTTACTTGTTAACTAATTATTAATGAAAAAGACTATTTTTGTAATAATATCCTCTCAATATTACTTTAAATATCTAACAAATAAAAGTTTTAAAGAGTTAGAAAGAAAATACAAGGTTTACTATCTTTTTAATGAAAAAAATATAACTAAAAAAAATTTTAAAATTAAAAATAAAATTTTTTATAAATTAAATCAAAAATCATCAGTTTGGATTTTATACTTTTTACACTTATTAAGAATATCCAATCATAAAAAATGTAAGACTTTTAAAGCTGCAACTGAATGGTACTTCCCTAATTTAAAAGCATTAAAACAAATATTTAGACAAGAAAAGATTGTTGGCTCTATATGGAGGCCTTTTTTTAAAAATTTTATAACAAAATTAATTATGAATTTTCTATCTCAAAAATATTTATATCATATTGTGGTTAATTATTTTTTTAAAAAAATTCATATTGAAGAAAATCTAGATAAAATTTTTTTTAAATATAAGCCTGATTTAGTTATATATCCAACACATAGTATGGAGCCAGAACTTCTAAAAATTCAAAAATTATCTGCACGTTATAACTCTAAAACTTTTCACATAATTGATAATTGGGATAATTTATCAACATGTCCATATTATGAATTTAAACCAAATTTTATTGGTGTTTGGGGAAAACAAACAAAAATGCATGCAGTAAAAATTCATAATTTTAAAAAAAATAATGTTTTTTTAATTGGAAACTGTAGGTTTGATCATTACTTCAAATTGAAAAAAAAAAATTTTAAAAAGCTTAATCGAGATTATATTTTATTTATATCTTGCAAAATAAGAGTTAATGAAATTAGCTATCTGAAATTACTTAATAAAATATTAACAAATAATAAAAAAATATTTAAAAATACCAAGATAATATACAGACAACATCCTCAGGATAAAAATTTAGAAGTAATAAAAAACCTCAATAAATTAGAAAATGTTATAATAGATAAAACTGTATTTAATGATAGTAAAGAATCATATTTTAAAAATGATTTTAATATTATCAAAAAAAACTACATACCTTTAATGTTTAATGCAAAATTTATAACTGGGTGTATTTCTAGTGTTATAATAGAGGGATTAATTTTAAATAAATCCTACCTTGTTATAGGATTTCAAAAAAAAATTGACGAATTTTTTAATCCTAAATGGTTTGCCAATAATTTTGTTCACTATGAAGGTTTAGAAAAAGTAGACAACGTTAAATTTTCTTTAAATGAAAAACAGTATGAAAAAATGCTTATAAAAATGTTTAAAGAACAAAAAAAACCGCATAATCATTCTAAAAATCTTGATCAATTAGATTATTTTTATCACAAAGATAAATTACCATATAATAAAAAAATTCTTAAAATAGTTACTAAAATAATTTGATGAGTATTTTAAATAAATTAAAGATATTTATAAAAAAACCCGGACAATACTTTAGATACCGTAATAAATATTTACGAAATTTATATTTTAATTTTTCAAAATTCATGCACTTCAGAACATATTTTTCTAGGGTTTATAAAAAAAATGTTCCAACATTTATCACTGACGAATCACAACTCATGAAAAAAAATGAAGGATTTAAATTAATCAAAGTTGCAAAACTTAATGAAAATAAAACTAATATAAAAGAAGTTTTAGATAAAATTGTTAATGATTTGAAAAAAACTGATCTTAAAAAATTTAATAGTTCAGAGGAAGGAATTATAAAGCTTAAAACTTCAAAAGATTTCGATAATAAAAGTCCTGAGTTTAAGTTTGTAACTGATAGGTATTTAGTTGAAATTGTCTCCAGATATTTAAAGTGTATTCCTATACTTAGTAGTTTATCTTTGTGGTATTCCCCTAATAATAAATTTATTGAAAATAGCAGTCAAGAATATCATTTAGATCATGAAGATTATAGACAAGTAAAGGGTTTTTTATTTATTAATGATGTTGATTTAAATACTGGACCTCTAAATGTAATAAATGTTACTGACAGTAATAATATTCAGAAACTGATTAATTACAAAATGATAGAATCAAGCAAGAGGGTAAATGATAAAGTAATTGAAGATCTAAAAAAAAAAACAAATATCAATGAGAATATTTTGACAGGCAAATCTGGAGATTTGGTTCTCTGTGATACAAGTAGTTGTTTTCATTACGGATCAAGACTTGGCAATAATCCCAAGCCTAGACTTATTCTGGCATTTCAATATGTTACTCCATTTAGCTTTTCTATGGATTGGAATTGGAAAAATAGTGATATACCTTTTAAAAACTTTAATTTTGAAATTAATCCTCTAGTAAAAAAAGTTATTGGAAATCAAATATAACTAAATTAATTTAAAAAAGTATATGAATTTTTTAAAAGAAATTAAAAGATTAATTAGAAAATTTTTTTTTCTAAGAATATATAGAAAAGATACTCCTGAGAGCACGTGGAAATTTTACAATATGATGAAATATTTCTATAAAAACGAATTTAAAAAAAGAGAAAGTTTCGCTAAAACTTTTGAAAAATTAGAATGTATAGATAAATTAAACCATGATGGTTTTGCTATACTTAATCTAAATGATATTTCTAGAGAAAAATTATTTTTTGATACCCTAGAAAAATTTAAAAAAAATTTCGACTTAAATTTATTTTATCAGGAAGATACAAGCAATATTTCAAAAAAATATTTAATTGATTATAGTTTTGAATTCAATAATGATGTAAAAATTATTGCAGATCCTTTTGTTGGTATTGCTTCAAAATATTTAGGAACTTTGCCTATTTTAGATAGTTTTCAAATATGGTTTTCTCCAAATACTGATAATGAATTAATCGGTAGTAAGCTCATGCACAGAGATGGTGAAGATTTTAAACAATTAAAGATTTTTATACCAATTGAAGAGGTTACATTAGAAAATGGCCCTTTACATGTGATTAACAAGAATGAAAGTGAAAAAATTTATCAAGGTCTTATAGATAAAAAAATTATTAAAAGAAGAAATCAGAAAATTGATGACAAACATATAAAAAACTTTCACCCCAAGATTAACAAAGTTTTGATGAAAGAAGATCAGTGCTCTATAGTAGACACATGTTCATGCTATCATTTTGGAAGCAGAAAATCATCAAAACCAAGAAAACTTTTATTTTTACATTTTACAACTGCATTTTCTAGTAAAACTCCAATATTCAGAAATTATGATAGCGAAAAAAAATTTTATTCTGAAAAAGATAAGTTAGTTTATGGTCTGCAAAAAAAAATTTCTAATCACAGTAAAAAAAGTATATATTTAACTATTTGAAAGATAATAAGTATTAATACTTTATCAAAAAAATTAGAAAAAAATTTAATTAAAAATCTATTATTCAAAATGTTTTATTTAACTGAAAAAAAGCATTACAGTAAAAAAGCACTAAAAATTTATAGTAAAATTGCTGCAATTACGAATTCGAAAGTTAATAAAGTTAAAGTTTTAGTTGTAAGATTAAATTACATGATCGATAAAAATTTTCTTAAAAATTTTAAGAGTCTAAAATTCATAATATCTAATACAACTGGCTTAGATCATATTGATCAAAAATTTTGTGATAGTAATAATATAAAAGTTTTAAGTTTAAATGACGTTAAAGAAAAAATTAAAAACATATATTCTACTGCAGACTTAACAATTGGTTTATTAATAAGTTTAGTGAGAAAAATAAACCTTTCAAATAAGTATGTTGTTAAATATAAAAAATTTGAAAGATATAAATTTATTAGTCAAGATTTAAGTAATCTTACTGTTGGAGTTATTGGATACGGAAGATTAGGAAAAAGAGTGTCTAAATATACAAAAACTTTAGGCATGAAAACTATTATTTACGACATAAAAAACAAAAATTTAAGCATTAAAAAACTAATAAGCAAATCTGATGTCGTTATCATAACAGCATCTTCATATGATGGAAGAAAAGTATTGACTAGGGAGCATATTCAAAAATTGAAAAAAAATAGCTTCCTAATAAATACATCAAGATTTTTTTCAGTTGATGAAGATGAGGTTATCAAGAAACTAAAATCAGGAGCATTATTGGGATATGCAACAGATAGCATTGATGGTGAATATGACGACAATATATACAGAAAAAATAAATTTATAAAACTTAGTGAAAAATTTAATATTATAATTACACCACACTTAGGTGGCTTTACTTATAAATCTTTAAATAAAACAGAGGATATAATGGCAAATTTTTTTTATAAAAATTATAAAAATAAAGTATGAAAGTATTAGCAATTATACCTGCAAGGAAAGGATCTAAAGGAGTAAAAAATAAAAACTTTCTTAAAATTGGAAAATATACATTACTTGAGCATAGCTGTATTTTTTCAAAAAAACTCAATTTTGTAGATAAGGTAATTGTCAGTTCAGACTCAAATATAGCCAAAAATACTGCAGAAAAATATAATATTTTTTTTTCAAGGAGACCAAAAAAACTTTCTCAAGATAATTCATTAATGATTGATTTAATTAAATTTGAAATCAAAAAAAATGTTAAATTTACGCATGTTTTAATTTTACAGCCGACTTGTCCATTTAGAAAAATTAAACAATTTTTTGACGCTTATCAAAAATTTAAAAAAAACAAAATAGATACTGCTGTAACAGTTCACAAGTTAGATAATCATCCAAGCCGAATGATCGTTAAGGAAGGTGTATTTTTCAAAGCATATGATAAAAATTTTAACTTTAAAAATAGACAAAGTCTTCAGAATGTTTTTTTAAGAACTGGATCAATGTATTTTTTTAAAATTCAAAATATTAAAAAATATAACTCAATATTTGGAAAAAAAGTTTTTGGATATGAAGTAAAAGATAAATATTTAATTAATATCGATACTAAAAAAGATTTAAAACTAGCTAAATTAGCTTGATTATTTTCATTGTATAAAATACTGATTTTTTAATGTTTTTAAGAAAAAGATCTTATTTAGAAAAGTTTGACAAAATCTTATATCTACCAATTGAAACTCACATAAGAGAATTTCATTCTAAGTTATATCTTGCGCACCAAGCATGTCAGAGAGGTTGGGGAGTAGTTATTGGGCCCGAGTATGATGTAAATAGGCTTGTAAAATATTTGCCATCAGGAGTATATTTTGGAATTGGCTTTCATCGTAAATTAGTCAAAATACTTAAAACTCTGAAAGATAAAGGTCATTCATTTATATCTCAAGACGAAGAAGGTTTAGATCGATGGGCACCAGAACTTTACAAAGAGTACAGAATTGATTCTGAAATTAACAGCTTTCTTGATCATTTTTTATGCTGGAGTACAGAAGATAAAGAAATTATAGATTCAGCATTTAAAAAATCAATTAAATCAATTCCAGTTGGGAACCTTAGACTTGATCTTTTGAATTCAAATTTAAGACAAATCTTTATTGAAGATGTTGAAGTTTTAAAAAAAAATTATGGTGAGTTCGTATTAATAAATGGAAAGTTTGGTAGTGTAAATCATGCCAAAGGATTAGATTATTATTTAGAAGATCTTAAAGTGAGAGGGTGGATTGATACGCCTTTCAAAAAAAATTTTCATCTTGAGAGGATTAAGTTCCAAAAAATAATTTTTGAAAAGATGATCGAATTATCTATTGCTTTAGCAAAATCAGGACAAAAAGTTGTTGTTAGGCCTCATCCCTCTGAAAACATCAACGTTTGGAAAAATAAAACTAAAAATTACCCCAACAACATCAAAATAATTAGGTCTGGTAATATCATCCCATGGTTAATGGCTTCAAAACTTGTGATTCATAACGGATGCACTACAGCCATAGAGGGATCTCTTTTAGATAAAACTGTAATTTCTTATCGCCCAAATAAAAATCTGAATGTTGAAACATATCTGCCAAATGCTGTAAGTATATCTATAGAAAGTAAAGAAGATGTATTAGATTTTATAAAAAATTTTGATTTTAATAAATTAAATTTTTCCTCAAAAAATTCTTCAAATCTTTTAAATAATTATTTTAAATTTGAAAATGATAAAGAAGATGCCTGTTTCAAGATTTTAAATATTATTGAAAAATTATCCACAAAAAAAACTTTTAAAGTTAAGAATATTAAAGATAATATTTTAATTGAGTTTGCTATTTTTAAATCAATAATAGGTAATTTTATTTATAAAAAAAATTTTTCATATATGAAATCAAAATGTTCTGGATTAGATAAAAAAGAAGTTTATAAAAATTTAAAATTATTTTCAGAAATTAAAAAAAATAAACATAATATTAAAATATCTAATCTATCTAAAAATAGTCTTTTTATTTCAATTAATGGTTAAAATTATGGATTTATCAAAATTTAAACTTAAACTATAAATTTAACCGATTATTAGGTCATTAATATAGCATATATTTATGTATTTATTGTATTAATTTAAATCTTAAAGAAAAATAGATAAAAATTTATTTTTTTATAAAAAAGTCAGAAAATAATATTTTAAATATTAAAAAGTATTAATAAAATTCTATTGAAATAATTATATAATTAAGATTTAACTATTTACTCGAACTTTATTATAACTTTAAACCTGTGAAATTTAAAATTACAGATATTACAATCAAAAAACAATACTTAAATCAGTATTTCTTAAAAAATAAAGTATTTAAAAAAGGAAAAGAAATAAAAGAGAGAAATAAAAAAAAAAATCCATACTTTGATACCAAACCTTTTGGACCTGAGCTCCTTGATTTGTATAGGTTACATCAAATAATTTTAAAATATAAGAGAACAACAATCTTAGAATTTGGTGTTGGATGGTCAACTAAGGTTATGGCCAATGCACTACTTATAAATGAAAAAAAATATTCAAAACAAATCAAAGATCTAAGATTTAACAACCCTTTTCAAATTCATTCTGTTGACAATTTTAAAAAATATATTTCTCTTACAAAGAAAAAACTAAGTGTTAGTGAAAGGAAAAATACATTTATAAAATTTTCAAAAGTAAAAATGTGTAAGTTTAATGGAAGAATTGCAACAGAATATGAACAAATTCCAAGAGTTAATCCTGATTTAATTTATTTGGATGGCCCAAGTCAATTTAAAGTTAAGGGTGCTATA
>MDTG01066459.1_pt1 | contig 14635 bp, 8 predicted proteins | sample 811421 | NCBI WGS metagenome assembly MDTG01 (sample SAMN05326645, study PRJNA326480) | marine metagenome | isolation source: seawater | place: Pacific Ocean: South East | collected 2011
CATCTCCAAATGGTGCTTTACCTAGTGGAGAAGTTAATATGGATCAAATAATGGGATTAATGACTAAATAATGGCATTTGGCGTACAACAAATATTTCCCATTGACTTTAACAAAAGTGCAGCTGTAGGGGTTGATATACCTTTTACTGGTCCTACGGGTTTTGGTAATACTATAATTAGTGGATCTAATATTCAATCTTTAAACCTTAATACTACCCAAACACCATTTAAATCTAATTTTACTACTGCAGCTGCAACTAAAAATAACTTAATTAATTATTTTTTAACTAATAAGGGGGAAAGACCTTTAAATCCAACCTTTGGGGGAGGGTTAAGAGATTTTATATTTGAACAAATTACAACTGATAATTTAGATTTTTTAAAAGAAAGAATTCAAGAAGAATTAAAACAATTTTTCCCTAACATTTCTATAGATAGTTTAGAAATATTAAGAGAAGATAATACTAATACTATAACGGTATCCCTAACTTATAATGTAATTAATACTAATATTAATGATACCATAGAAATAGACTTTACATAATGGCTACTAAAATAAATAGAGACGTAAAATATCTGGATAGAGATTTTTCGGAAATAAGAGCTAGATTAATAGAATTTTCACAAACTTATTTTCCAAATACCTATAATGATTTTTCCCCAACATCACCAGGTATGATGTTTATGGAACAAGCAGCTTATGTGGGTGATGTTTTATCCTTTTATTTAGATAACCAATTACAAGAAACATTTACACAATTTGCTAGACAAACAAATAATTTATATGAGTTAGCTTATATGTTTGGTTATAAACCCAAAGCAACGGGGGCTGCCCAAGTTGAAATCGAAATATACCAACAAGTCCCAGCTAAATTATCTGCAACTACATATGTCCCTGACATGGACTATGCCATGACTTTAGGAGAAAATTCTACTATATCGTCAAATGCTTCTAGTGAAATTTCATTTTTAATAGAAGATAAATGTGATTTTAGTTTCTCTAGTTCATTAGACCCAACTGAAGTTACAGTTTATCAAATAGCAGGTAGTGTTCCTCAATATTATCTTCTAAAAAAGACAAGAAAAGCTATTTCAGCAAATATCTCAACCCAAACTTTTTCTTTTGGAGCCCCAGAACAATTTTCAACTATAGAAATCCAAGCCAATAATATAATAGGAATATTAGATATTATAGATTCAGATGGTAATAAATGGAATGAAGTAGATTATTTAGGCCAGGAAATGATATTTGATAATATTAAAAATACAAACATACATGACCCAAATGTAACAGATGAAAACGAAATACCTTTTTTACTTAAATTAAAAAAAGTTCAAAGACGTTTTGCTACACGTTTATTATCCGATAACACTTTACAAATCCAATTTGGAGCAGGTGACCCAAATGATATAGATGAAGAAATAACCCCAAATCCCGATAATGTAGGTATAGGTTTACCATTTGAAAAAACAAAATTAACAACGGCTTTTTCACCTACAAACTTTTTATTTACAAACACTTATGGTATTGCCCCTTCAAGTACTACTTTAACTGTAAGATATTTAACAGGAGGAGGAGTTGAATCTAATGTTCCTGTAGGTACTTTAACTTTTGTTAACACTCAAAATTTAAAATTTAATAAACCCTCTTTGGATCCTACTTTAGCTGATTTTGTGTTTGGATCAATAGCTTCAAATAACCCAAAAGCGGCAGATGGGGGTAGAGCAGGAGACACAGATGAAGAAATTAGACAAAATACTATAATGCAAGCTGCAACTCAACAAAGAACAGTTACCTTAGATGATTACATGGTTAGAGCTTTAAGTATGCCCCCTGACTTAGGTATAGTATCAAAAGCTTACATTGAAAAACCTAAATTAGTAGACTCACAAGTTTCAACTATTGAAACTTTATGTATGTATATTTTATCCCAAAATAATGAAGGACTAACCCAACCTTTAGAAACACTAAAAACAAATTTAAGAACTTACTTAAATAATTTTAGAATGATAGGAGATAGCATAGAAATTAAAGATGGGTATGTTATTAATATAGGTATTGATTTTGAAATAATAGTTTTACCTAACTTTATAAATAGTCAAGTAATATTAGCATGTATTAATTCACTACAAGAATATTTTAATATTGAAAACTGGCAAATGAATCAACCTATTATGATTAGAGATTTATTTGTTAGATTAGATAGGATAGAAGGGGTTCAAACTGTAAAAAATATATTATTTTCAAATAAAGTAGGTGAAGCACAAGGATATTCTAAATATGCTTATGATATAGATGGAGCTACCCAAAATCAAGTTATTTATCCAAGTTTAGATCCTTCAATATTTGAAATTAAATATCCTAACGATGATATTACAGGAAGAGTAGTACCTTTATAAAAAAATAAACTATGGATTTAAAAAACTCTTTTGATAAAACTAATTTGGATGTTGAAAGTAAAGACATATTAGGAGGACCTAATAGTTTCCCTGATTACAACCACCACCAGAAATATTCCCCATCAAAAACATATCTGGACACACACCAATCCGAAAGAAGTGTAACAAGTGATTTTGGCATAGCCGGAGATGAAGTATTACCTCAAAGTATTTTTTCTAAAACTGAATTAGATATAGAAAACTCTAATCCAATAGGAGGTCCTAATAGAATAAATGCTGGGGACTCTAACACAGGAGGTGGGATATATCAAACAGCAACAGAAAATGGGGTATTAAAAGATAAAAATGGTAAAATAGTAAATACACTTTTACAACAGTATACCCCTAAAAGTAAGTATTTAGATAGTATTAATCGAAACGAATTATAAAATGGCTATATATAAATTATTCCCCTATAAAGACGCAACTCTATATACATTATACCCTGATATGAATACGGGAATAGATGCTATTACTTCAATTACAAATTTAAATATAGCAATAGATTCATTTCCTCGAGTATCAAGATTTTTAACTGAATTTGTTCAAGATGAAATTAAAGATGTTATTGATAATAAAATTGGGGATAAAAATTGGGATGCGAATTTAAAATCTTTTATAGCAACAGCCCAAGGGATAGTTGAATCTACTGATTTAGAAGTATACCCTTTAGCCCAAAAATGGTTTAATGGTACTGGTATGTATTTAGATGTACCCCAAACAACGGATGGTTGTAGTTGGCTTTCCCCTAACTTTAAAGGATCCGTAGCTTGGTCAAGTAGTGGATTAGATACTTATAATAATGTTGTTACATCCTCATTTAACCCAACCTATACCTCAGCCGGCGGTGGCGCTTGGTTAATAAGTACAGGAAGTACTGATTTTAGGGTTACTCAATCATTTGATACAAGATCAACTAAAGATTTATTGGTAAATGCAAAAGAAGTAGTATCACGTTGGTATAGTGGTTCTATAGATAATAATGGATTTATAATAAAATGGGAAGACTCAGTAGAATTTAATACTAATACTCAAATTCAACCTGTAATGCAATTTTATAGTGTTGATACTAACACTATATACCCCCCACAATTAGAATTTAAATGGGAAGATTATGAAACAGTACTAACAGGATCAGCCACGGGAAGTATTTTAACTACAACAAACATAGTAGCTTCATTAGCCGAAAACCCAGGTGAATTTCTGCCAGAATCAATCCACAGATTTAGATTTAATGTAGCAGATAAATATCCAATTAGAACCTATACAACAGCATCTAGATTTACAGGTACAAATTATTTACCAACTTCTTCACATTATGCCGTAAAAGATTTGGATACTAATGAGTTTGTTATTAATTTCGATCCTATCTATACAAAATTAAGTTCTGATAATGAAGGGAATTATTTTGACATTTATATGAATGGGTTAGAACCTGAAAGATATTATAAAATTTTAGTAAAAACTACTATAAATAATTCAACAATGGTTTTAGATGACAATTATTATTTTAAAATTGTAAATGGATTTTAATGGCAAATATAAACTTAAATAAAAAAGTATATAATAAAACCACCTATAATAGGACTATTAATACTCAATTTACCCAATTGGGAGTTAAAACCACCCAGGAACAGTTAAATGAACAACCTACAATTCAAGAATTTTTTGATATGTATAATACTTTATTTTATGACATCCCAGAACTAGGTGAAACTAATTCCCATGAATTTTTAATAAAGACTAGTGGTGAATATGTAGATACGGATGTTAATAACGAGTTAATAGATGCCCTGCAAAATGAAATTGCTGGATTAAGACAAGAACTTTTAGAAGCTCAACAACAACTAACAGGAGGAGAATAATAAAATGGCAAACGTTACTAAAATAGATGCTCAAGAGTATTCATTTCAATTTTATGAGGAAAAAGATTTAAACTTGATGTCACCTTTTGATGTTAATACCACATTATCATCTTCTAGCTGCATTGAATTTATAGTATACGATTTAAATAAAAATTGTCTTTCCATAAACTATGATTACCAAGATTATACCCTTACTTCAGAAGGTATGTCTTCAAATTCAAATGGAGAGGATATCTCACAATTTAATATTAATGCTTCAAATGATTTAGAAAATAGTGGATTTGAAGAAGGAGAATATGTAGCTTATTATAATTTTTTAAATAAGCGAATAGGTAGTAATATTGCTAATCTTTTTATTAAAGAAATATCCTCCGATAGGACTGAAATTAGATTAGATAGCAATACTTTAACCTCTGAAGATATAGTAGAACAAACTAATAAATTTATACAATTTAGAGAAGAAGAAGATTATTTTTGTGATTTTTTTCTAAATTTTGGAAAAAATAAATTAGTTATATGTAATAATATAAAATTAGAAAATGAAACTACTTCATCACCTACTATTTTAGTTAAACTTTATGAACCTCTTCCTAATGAATTTGATTTAAAATCTCTTTTATGGGTTGTAACTCAAATCAACCCACCACAGGCATTTCAAGCTTCATTTCCTATAACCCAAATTCTCCAGTCTAACACTGAAAATATTTTAGGTCCTAACTTCAATATTCCATTAAAATCTCAAATTAATAATTCAACAGGCAAACTCTCAGAAAATAATATATTATCAGGAGCACCTACAAGTTCATTAGATCAATTAGAAAGTTTATTAAATGAAAAATCAATCAATATTAGTATTGATTACGAAAAATTTACTGATTTTATACATTTTAGTTCTGCAAAAACCCGTTTAGAAAATTTTTATTATAAAGTTAGTTTACTAGAACAATATTCTTCATCTATAGCAAGTTTATCTCAAGTAACGGGTTCAAATAGTTCTAAACTATTATTTGAAAAGAAAACCTCAGAAATTATTAAAAGTTTTGATGGCTACGATAAATTTTTGTATTATAATAGTGGTTCAAGTAAAACATGGCCTAAAACAACATCTGAACCTCCCTATTTATTAGCTAAAACTGGAAGCGCAGAGGTAGTTAATTGGTATGGTAGTGATGATGAAATAAGCCTTTATTATGGAGGAATGATATTATCATCTTCTAATTTTGATAATCAAAACCCAGATCAATTATTAAAATCTATCCCAGAATATTTAAGAGAAGATCCTCAAAATAAGCCATATGAATTGTTTATTGATATGGTAGCTCAGTATTATGATAGTATTTGGTTATATACAAAAGATATTACTCAAAAATATAATGCTGATAATAGGTTAGATTTTGGTATTAGTAAAGATTTAGTAGCGGATGCTGTAAAAGATTTTGGAGTTAAATTATACCAAAATAATTTTTCTAATGATGATTTATACACAGCATTTTTAGGATTAACTCCTAGTGGTTCCATTTTCCCCTTTCCTAATATTACAGGATCAACCCCAGCACCATCAGGATTTGAACTTATAACTTCTCAAATTACAGCATCTAGTGATATTATATCAATGGATGATACTAATAAATCTTTATATAAAAGATTATACCACAATATTCCTTATTTACTTAAATCAAAAGGAACTATTCCAGGATTAAGAGCATTAATAACTTCATATGGTATACCTGATACTATACTTAGAATATCTGAATTTGGGGGTAAAGACCAAGTAAATGAAAATGATTGGGATTACTATTTTCATAAATTTAACTATGCTTGGGACACACAGGGAGACAATTCATTACGTACTCCTTGGGAATTAAACCCTCAATTTTCTCCATCACCATATACTTCTAGTTTAGGAAACCCTATGCCTGGTACTATTGAATTTAGATTTAAAACCCCAGGGATACCAGATACTAAAATGTCTCAATCTTTATGGTTTACTACTAGTAGTGCTGGGATTGATAAAGCAGTAGTATTAGAATATAATGGGTCGGGATCGTTAAGTGGTTCTTACTCAGGATCAATTCCAGACCCGTATAACCAATATGGTACTTTAAAATACATTTCAGAACCAGGAACTTCATTAGAAACTTCTTGTAGTATATATTTACCTTTCTTTGATGGGGATTGGTGGTCTGTTATGGTTAGAAATAATGGATTTGATGCTTTTGATCCCGAATACATAATAACTGAACCTGTTGATTATGATTTTATAATGAACGAGGACTTAGGAAAATATGTTATTAGAGAACGCTCTAATACGGGCTCTATAGATGAAACTGGTAGTATTGCCTTATATGCTGCTAACAAAATATATAATGGTGATGACGGTACTCAAATAGGATTTACAAGATCGGCATCTATTACAACCTCAAGTGCAGGTACTAGCTGGTTTAATGGGGCAACTTCTTCATTTGGTAAAGAATTCTCCTCAACCTCAGAATATGGATACTTTACAGGAAGTATGCAAGAAATTAGATATTATAATATAGCTTTAGGTACTACTAGATTCTATGATTATACTATGAACCCATTATCTATTGAAGGTAATGGTGTAAATGCTTCCCCTAATCAATTAGCATTTAGAGCTTCTTTAGGAAGTGAAGGTGATTTAGGACCACAAGAAAATGAAATAGTTATTCAAAATAATAATGTTACTTTTTTAACAACACAAAATGGGTTTATATATGCCCTTCAACCTGGTGGCGCTGGTGGTAATTTAGGTGGCACATCAATTCATCCTAAAATAACGGGTTCATGGGATAAAATTGATTCTTTTGTGAGTAATAGTATATATGAATTTGAAAAAGATGTATTAGTAAAAGAAAATAGAGAATATTTTTTCTTAGATCAACCAGCAGTAGGTATTAAAAATAGAATTACGGATAAAATTAGAAAAGAAAATAGTTCAATCCCCTCAGGCAATGTACTGTCTCCCATTCGTAGTTTAGCCCAAAACCCAGAAATTAGTTCTTCTTACACAGATAATATCAATTATTTAGAAGTAGCGTTTTCTCCACAAAATGAAATAAATGATGACATAATAAATCAAATAGGATATTTTAACATTGGAGAATATATAGGTGACCCTAGGCAAAGATTCACAGGAAACAGATATAAAGATTTACACTATTTTAATGAAGAGTATTTTAAAAAATATATTAAAAATTACAATTTAACAGATTTTATAAGATTAATAAAATTTTTTGATAATTCATTATTTAAAATGATTAGGGATTTTATTCCTGTAAGAACAAGTTTAGCTTCGGGTTTAGTAATAAAACAACATTTATTAGAAAGAAATAAATATTCCCAACCTTCTATATCTTATGAAGATAAAATATACACGGGTTCTATTGATATGTATGATATTTCTGGTAGTTCAGGGGGGGCATTTAATAGATTTAATGGACTAACTACTTCCCCTTATGGTACTACAGGATCGGGACCTGATAATAGATTTTTCATTACTCAAAGTTGGACCTCATCACACTCAACACTTTCAGGTTCAGTAAATAAAATTCAAGATTCCCAAAAAGAATTTTATGATGGCATATTTTCAGGATCTAATATTGATGTAACAGATGGAGAATTAGCGGGAAAAGATTGTTTTCCTCAAACTAACTTAATGGAAGTTTATGGGATAAGAGTATATGATAGTTCAAGTGATTTTAGTACTTCTAAGTTTTTATCATATAATAATGAACCTACAGATGGATATATTTCATTATTTAATGAACCAATTCAAACTTCTTCATATTTAGATGTACCTCCTATTGAAACATCTTCATTCGTAGAAGTACCTAACACACCATTTACTCTTAAATTAGTAAAATTTGAGGCAGGAGAATATTCCCCTGTATTTGAAAATATTCCACTTTTTGATGATTACAGTAAGTACAGAGTTGGTACTTTAGATCAAAATAATAATATAAGTTTTCAGGGTGGTTATGGTCCTGCAGGGGTGATATCTACAAACCCACCTACTTCATTTGGTACTGTACCTAGTAGTGGAACTCCTGATGCTAATTCATACCAAATCCCAAGAGATAATAATCTTTTCCCATTCTCTTTGGGTTTAACCGCCCATTGGACTGTTAATGAAGCAAGTAGAAATGGAGATATTGTAAGTTTTAAAAATGATCCTAACACAGATCAAAATAATTTTTATTCACTAGCAGTGTTTAACCAGTTAGGGGAACAAATAAAGGATCTTAAAGTAAATTCTATTAGAACCCAACCTATAGTTTGGGCACAAGGAAATCTAAATCAACAACGGTGGACATTTAAGGGACCCAACCCCCCAAGTACAGATATTTTAACTTCTAGTATTGACATTAATCCCTTTACTGATGCTGATTTAATAAAGTTAGGTATTGAAAATGAAGATGAAATTAACCCTTTTCAAGGATGGGCTTGGGGAGCAAGAAATAATAATGAAGCATATAGAATTGAAATTGAAGTTGAATCTTTATCTTCACGTGAAACAAGTACAACTCAATTTGGTAATACAACTAAATTTATATTTAGCCCTAGTGCTGCTTGGCAAAATTCTGAAATTTCACTAAATAATGGTGATGGGGTAGTAGATGTTGTAAGAACAGTTACTTCAATAGGAAATATAAGACCAACCCATAATGGGGGAGAGGGTACACCAGTTAATGTTGTAAATTCGGTTGGATCTTTTTCTGGAGAAATGAAAAATGTAAAAGATGATTTACTAAACAAATTAAATAGAAAGCGAAATTTCTTAACGTGTAAACATGCATATTTTAATTTTGGACGGCCTGGTAGTGGTAATTCATCTGCAGATTATAGTAGCACTGGAGATACTTTTAATGAAAATTATAATTTAATCTCCAACCCAGATGGCTTTTCACACGCATTTGATAATGCTATGGATGGTACCTCAACATGTCCTTTAGTTCCTGGTTATGGAGTAAACCCCTATAGAGGTAATGGCCCAGGTTCTCTAAAATATCAACAAAATGCTTTTGCTTTTGGGGAGGATCAAATTAATGATATCTATTTATTAAACTATAGAAGTGGTGGGCAATTCAATATGACTGTAACTCAAGATGGTTTATCTGACATTAATGGTGTTGCATCTGTTAGAGATTTATTACCACAGGGTTTTGGTAACTCAGGACCATCCCAACCTACACCTGCTGATGGTTTTGGAGGTTCTCTTTTTGAAGGTACTAGTTATAGGTTAAGTGAAGTGTATCCTAATACTGGTGGTCCTTTTTCTACTTTTGAAGGGCAAGCAGGTATTTATCGTACTGAAATGCATGCAAGATATGATGCTGTAATAAATGATGGAAATCCTTTATTTACTAATGGGTTTAGAGAAGAAAGTACAAGTGATATAGGATTAAGAGGAGTTTATGTTAATGACTCTGATGCATTTTCAAATTCTCTCAATTATATGAATGGACCTCAACTTAACCCAATGACTTCTTGGGATAGTGAAGTAATAGATACCAATTTAGGTGAAACTACAACACATGATGGTGAGCCAATGACTTGGGTTCATCCTTATGTTATTAGATTAGATAGTGATGGATTGCTAACTAACTGGACAGCAACCCAAGCTTGCATTAGAGAACCTAAAATAGATTATGCAGGTAGCCCAAAAAAGAATAGAATTTGGTGGCTTCCTGGTTCTAATAAAATAAAATGTGCCGGTGGTGGGTTTTATGGAGGTGCTTATGGATTTAGTGGTGTTAATCTTGATGGTTTACCTAGTACAGGAAGATCAACTGGTTTCTTTGGAGGAAGTAATAGTGGTTTTGAGGATGTTCCATTAGGGATGTGTAAAACTCATGTAAGCACAGCTCGTTATGAATATGATCCTGTAAATGAATTCACTAAAGTTTATGCAAATAAAGCAAATCCATACACACATAGTGATTTTTGGAAAATAATGATAGGTAAGAACACAGGTAAACTCGTAGTAAGATATGACCATATGGGGGTTAATACCTCTAACCCATCTGGTAATTCAACTGTATCGGGTTGGGGGAATGCTTTTAAATGGAGTCAAACTAGCACTGATAATATTAGATATACTCAAGGATGGACCCAACATGCCAGAGGACAATATTATCTTATTTTTGGTATATTAGATGGTATGGATATTAGCAACCAACTATTTACAGGAAGCCAAGTAAGAAAATTCCCGGATTCTAAATTTAACTTATCAACAGATAATAATTATGGGCCTTTTAGAAAAAATGTCAATGGTAATCAAACCAGCCCTACAGGTTGTTTTGGGTTAAGTGGTCTTAGCTGGTATGCTATAGCAATTAGTGTACAATAAAATTATAAAAATAAAAATAAATGTCAGTACAATATACAAGATATATAAAAATAGCTAGGAAAGATAAAGATGGAAATGATAATTCTAATTCTTTATCCTCACTAACAACACTCTCTATTCCATGGAGTGATGGTAGTACTGTAACATATAATGTTATTACAATTTCACCTCACCCTGAATATTTTATATATACTGTAGAATATAAATCAACAGATTTTATCCATTATCCTGATGCAGCAAATTTAGAATATGACTTTATTGGAGATATGAATACAGACACCCAAATTTCTTCATTTAATATAGAAAGTAAAGTAGAATTTATTCCCATAGGCACTGTATCAGCAGATAATTTAAAATTTTTATCAGGAACAAATCACTATCAAATAGACACACTGAACCAAAAACCAATAACAATAAATTTTACAGGTGTATTTACATATGATAGTTCCATTTTAGGTGGAGCAGACCTTAGAGTAGGATTATATTTAGTTAACCCTTCTAATGATCCTAATTTCACTAGTCCAATAAGTGAAACAAATCTTACTCTTCAACCCCAAACAATTACATTCACACATACGCTTCCTATAGCTGTTGTGCCTGGATATGAAATTAGAATGGGGGTAAGAAGAATGGGAACAACTAGTGTAAATGGTCCTGTAACTTTTAATTTTAACCCTAATTCAACTTTAACTATTTCTTCTACACCTGCAGTAGGACCAACTTCTTCTATAGCGATAGACCCGGGTTTAGATTATAGTTTTCAAAACTCGGATTGTGATGTGCTTCAAAACAATGTAGGTTTATCAAGACAAAATTCCCACACACAAATTATAGATAATACAACATCTCAAAATATTCCATCTAACATTAATCCTTTAACAATCTATGAAGCCCAAAACTCAGATGTTCCCATGTCTAATTATACTTCATTACCTCAAATTAATCCTAGATATCTAGGGGCTAAAAACCAATCAGGTGACTTTAATTTATTTGAATCTAACACCGAAGGTGCTTATCCATTATTAACTAATCCTAATACTGTATTTACTCCACCAACTAACATAGGAACATATGGTCAAACCCCATCAGTTTCAGTACTCGATGTTAATGTGTATGAGTTTGATTATGGTAAAGATCCTTCACCAGAAATATTAGGGGCAGGTGAGTTAAAAATGGGGACAATATTACAAGTTGATTCCACCTCATCAGTTAAACCTGTTGATCCTAACAGTAACGCAAAAATTTTTTTAAGAGAAACAGATGGTCTTCCATCTAATGTTTTTCCTACTATATCTGATCCTTATTATTGGAAACGTTTACCTTTTATATCACAAAGTGTAAACGATTATTATTATACTTTAAATGGAAACAATCCATCTAACCATCCTATAGCGTTATACACCTATACTAAAGATTCCACAGGAGATATAGATGCTATATATCCAACTACTACTCAAATAATAGATACAAGTTTTGGAGTTCCAAAACAATCTAATTTTATAATTCCATCAAATGTTAAAGCTAGTGAAGGAGGAGCATTTGGAGCTGGGTTAATAAGTAGAAATCCTGAATTTTCATTTATGCAGTTATATGAAGGTAAATTCTTATTTTATGCTAATGAAAATTATTCAACCGGGAGTATGGTTAGTCCTGCTTTACTTTTTGATGGGGAATTTAATGGTAGAGTTCAAGCTAGTGGTGCTACTACTCCATCAGGTGGTGGGCCTAGACCTTATGCAGCTCAAACTAGTTCAATGGTTCCAATCTCAGATCAATTAAATAATGGAGAAAGATGGTTTTGTTCTTTTTATGAAAATTTAGAAAGTAATGGGGGTAATTTGCAAGATTTAAGACCTTTTAAGTTAAATGATTCTCCCTTAGGAGAAAGAGGAGTTATAGAAATATCAGGGGTAAGAATTGGATATTTTAATAGTGATGGTAGTAGGGCTTTTACATTTTTATTTAAAGATCAAATAACTACTATTAATGCGGGTTTTCATAGACAAATAGCAGGTGAATTCACGGCACCCCCATTAGGAATGCTAATGTGGAGAGCATTAGCTCCTAATAAATCTGAATATGTAATAGTAAAAGACCCAATAGTAAGTACTAATAATGGTGCTTTTATAAGTGGTTTTTCACCCAAATATATTTTAGATAATTTAGAAAAAATAACACAAGAATTTGGTTCAAATAAACTTTAAAAAATAACGTGATACAAAAACAAACGATACATATATTTATAACATATAATTAATTAAACAATGGGATATTTAAATAATCAAGTAGTAACAGTAGATGCTATCTTAACTAAAAAAGGTAGAGAGTTACTAGCAAAAAATGATGGTTCTTTTAGAATCACACAATTCGCACTAGCAGATGATGAAATAGATTACACACTATATAACCCAGACCACACATCGGGTTCTGCATTTTATGGAGAAGCAATTGAAAACATGCCTTTACTAGAAGCATTTCCAGATGAAAGCCAAATAATGAAATATAAGTTGGCTACTTTACCAAGAGGTACAGCTAAACTCCCAGTATTAGATTTAGGATTTCCATCAATAAGTTTAAAACAGGGCCAATCATTAGCTATTGATCCTCAAACCCTTAACTTTTTAGGTAATGCTTCAACAAAAGAAACAGCTGGGTATTCTGCTACTATAGCTGATGTAAGAACTATGAATACTTTTACGGGAATAGGAATTCAAACAACAGCGGCCCAGGCACAGAATGCGAATTCAACTACTACACTAGGAACAAATGTGTCTACTACTGTAATAGGGTCTCAAATTAATTTAAGAGCAACAACAGTAAATACATTATTTGGGTCTAACTCTTCTCTAGTAACAACATTAACCGTAGTAGGAATAGATAGTGGAGCTAGAATAACAGTACCAGTTACAATTACTAAAACAAATTAAAAATTAAAAAATGAGCTTTAAAAGATTAGATGCCGAAGATTTCTTAGTAAGTGCAGACCAAGTCCAATCCATAGCATGGTCTACAGGTAATCCTATTTTAACTAGTATGTTTACTTCTTCTGCCCAATTAGCGGGAGCATCAGGAAATTATTATTTAAGTGTATATCAAGTAGATGGCCGTTTGGAAACAGCAGAATGCCAATTTAATGTAGCATACGGAAACAAACACGGGTCAGGTAGTACTGCTTTTAATTCATTATACCCAAGTAGAACCCCTTCATCAGTAATTTATGGACAATACAGGTCAATGATACTGGAAGATGAAAACGCAGTATTCCTAACAGGAGCAGGAGCTTCGGGTCAAACTACAGTTTCAACAAGTAGTACAGCAGTTGAAATGTCTGATTTTTGGGTTATATCACCAGATAGGGCAAGATATAAACAAAGAATGTTTCCTGGGACTTTTAATTTACATTTAAGCACAGCCGCAGGTGATTTACATTTAACTGATAATTCAAACGATACTACACTTCAAACATTTTTAGGATCAACACAAGTGTTTCAAATAGTATCTGGATCAAATGGCTCAGGCATTTCTGGTGGGGGATATACACCAGACTCAGGATCTTTTGGTTTATTTTTTCCAGATATAGGGACTATTTTATTAAATCCTGACGCAATAAACACCGTAATATCTGTTCTCCCAGATAGAAATTCAGGAATTTCTAATCAAGTAAATACTAAATTAGGATATAATTTAATTAAAGATGGTGCTCATTTTAATTTAAATTCTTCTGAAACAGTAACATCAGATTATGTTTTTGTTAGATCTAGAAACTCAGAATTTAATTATTCAGAAAACCCCTCATTTATATCGGGATCTACAGGAGAAATTATATATGAACAATTTATTAATAACCCCCAGGTATTTCCAACAACAGTAGGGATGTATAATGATTCAAATGAATTATTAGCAGTAGCAAAACTATCAAAACCATTACTTAAAGATTTTACAAAAGAAAGTTTAATAAGGG
>MDTG01128850.1_pt1 | contig 14635 bp, 26 predicted proteins | sample 811421 | NCBI WGS metagenome assembly MDTG01 (sample SAMN05326645, study PRJNA326480) | marine metagenome | isolation source: seawater | place: Pacific Ocean: South East | collected 2011
AAGCCCACAAAAAAGAGGTGTGTGTACAAGAGTATATACAACAACACCTAAAAAACCAAATTCAGCATTAAGAAAAGTAGCTAGAGTAAAGCTAACTAATGGCCAAGAAGTCTCTGCGTATATCCCAGGAGAAGGTCATAATCTTCAAGAACATTCAGTCGTGCTTATTCGTGGAGGTAGAGTTAAGGATTTACCAGGGGTAAGATATCATATTCTTAGAGGCACTCTTGATACTCAGGGTGTAAGTTCTAGAAAGCAAAGAAGATCCCTGTATGGAGCAAAAAGGCCTAAATAGATATGTCAAGAAGAAGAGCAGCTGAAAAAAGAACTATACTTCCTGATCACAAGTTTAAAGATCTGGTTTTAGCTAAATTTATGAATAGAATTATGGATGATGGAAAAAAATCTGTTTCAGAAAGAATTGTTTATGGTGCATTTGATATTGTTTCAAAAAAAACTGAAAAGAGCCCAATAGACTTTTTTCATGAGGCTCTAAATAATGTAAAACCATCTTTAGAAGTTCGTTCAAGAAGAGTCGGAGGTGCAACATATCAAGTTCCTATGGAAGTTAGACCTAAAAGAGCACAAACTCTTGCCATGAAGTGGATAGTTGACTCAGCAACTAAAAGAAATGAAAAAACAATGAGGGAAAGAGTTGCAAATGAAATAATCGATGCATTTAATAACAAGGGAAATGCAGTAAAAAAAAGAGAAGAAACTCACAAAATGGCTGAAGCAAATAGAGCTTTCTCACACTTTAGGTGGTAAATTATGACTAGAAAACATGAGTTATCAAAGTATCGAAACATTGGAATAATGGCACATATTGACGCCGGCAAAACAACAACTACTGAGAGAATATTATATTACACAGGTAAATCTCACAAGATAGGCGAGGTTCACGATGGTGCAGCCACAATGGACTGGATGGAACAGGAGCAAGAAAGAGGAATTACTATTACCTCAGCAGCAACAACATGTTTTTGGAATGAACATAGAATAAATATAATTGATACGCCAGGTCATGTAGATTTTACAATAGAAGTTGAAAGATCCCTAAAAGTACTTGATGGAGCTGTAGCTGTTTTCGATGGAGTTGCTGGAGTAGAACCGCAATCAGAGACTGTTTGGAGACAAGCAGATAAATATAATGTTCCAAGAATGTGCTTTATCAATAAGCTTGATAGAACAGGTGCAAATTTTTTCATGTGTGTTGATATGATAACAGAGAGATTAGGATCGTATCCATTAGTAACACAACTACCTATAGGTATTGAGAGTAACTTAAAGGGAGTTGTTGATCTTGTTTCAAACAAAGCAATTATTTGGCAAGATGAAAGCCTGGGGGCAAAATTTGATATCGTTGAAATTCCTGATGATCTTAAAGATCAGGCTCAAGAGTATAGATTAAATTTAATTGAAAAAGTAGTTGAAGAAGATGATGCTATTATGGAAAGTTATTTAGAAGGCAAAGAACCATCTGTAGAAGATATTAAATTATGCATTAGAAAAGGAACATTGAAAGGATCATTTGTTCCAGTTTTAACTGGATCAGCTTTCAAAAATAAAGGAGTTCAACCACTTCTTGATGCTGTTATTGATTATATGCCATCTCCTGAAGATGTTGACAGTGTAAAAGGGACTGATCTAAAGGAAGATAGTCTGGAATTAACTCGTAAATGTGATGATGCTGAGCCTTTTAGTGCACTTGCTTTTAAGATTATGACAGATCCTTTTGTTGGAAGTCTTACATTTACTAGAATATATTCTGGAACAATAAACACAAAGGACTCAGTTTTAAATTCAAATTCAGGAAAAAAAGAAAATATTGGAAGAATGCTCTTAATGCATGCAAACAATAGAGAAGAAATAAAAGTAGCCCATGCTGGTGACATTGTTGCATTAGTTGGCCTTAAAGATGTGACCACAGGAGAGACACTTTGTGACTCATCAAAACCAATAGTCTTAGAAAAAATGGATTTTCCTGATCCAGTTATAGAGGTAGCCGTAGAACCAAAAACGAAAGCTGATCATGAAAAAATGGGCCAAGCTCTTGGAAGGTTAGCTCAAGAGGATCCAAGCTTTAGAGTAACTACTGATCATGAAAGTGGTCAAACCATAATTAAAGGAATGGGTGAACTTCATTTAGAAATTTTAGTCGATAGAATGAAAAGAGAATTTAAAGTTGAGGCAAATGTTGGTGCCCCTCAGGTAGCTTATAGAGAAACTATATCAAATTCATACGATATCGATTATACACACAAAAAGCAATCCGGTGGCGCTGGTCAGTTTGCTAGAGTAAAAATTAAATTTGAACCTGGAGATCCTGGAAGTGGTTATAGTTTTGTAAATCAAATTAAGGGCGGTAACATTCCTACCGAGCATATTCCTGGTGTTGAAAAAGGCCTAAAAGCTCAACAACAGACGGGTGTCATAGCTGGCTTTCCATGCATTGACTTCAAGGCCGTACTTTATGATGGCGCTTATCATGATGTCGACTCTAGTGTTCTTGCATTTGAAATTGCTGCTAGAGCCGCTTTTAGAGAAGGTATAGCAAAAGCTAGACCAGTTTTACTTGAACCTTTAATGAAAGTAGAAGTAGTTACGCCTGAAGAATACATGGGCGACGTAATTGGTGATCTTAACAGTAGACGTGGACAAGTTCAAGAAATGTCAACAAGAGGTAATGCTAATGTAGTTGATGCAATGGTTCCATTAGCTAATATGTTCGGTTATGTTAACAACTTGAGGTCTTTATCACAAGGAAGAGCAAATTATAGTATGCAATTTGATCATTATGAGCAAGTACCTTCTAATGTAGCTGATGAAGTGAAAGCGAAATTAGCATAATGGATAATCAAAATATTAGAATTAGATTAAGAGCTTTTGATAACACTCTTTTAGACTCAAGCACACTTGATATTATTAATACTGCTAAAAGAACAGGTGCGAAGGTTAAAGGACCTATCCCTCTTCCTACTAGATTTGAAAGATTTACTGTTAATAAATCTCCACATGTTGATAAAAAAAGTAGAGATCAACTTGAAATAAGAACTCATAATAGACTGTTAGATATAATAGATCCAACACCACAAACTGTTGATGCTCTTATGAAACTTGACTTATCAGCAGGTGTTGAAGTGGATATTAAGATATAAAATGAAAAGATCTGGATTAATTGCTACTAAACTTGGGGCTACAAGTTACTATGATCAAAGTGGTTCATCTACGCAAGTAACAATATTAAAAGTAGATGAATGTATTGTATCAGCAGTCAAAACTAATGATAAGCATGGATACAACGCAGTTCAATTATCAAGTATTAATACAAATAAAGATATCAAAAAAATAAATAAATCTCAAAGAAAAATTTTTTCATCAATTAACATTCCCCCAAAAAAAATAACAAAAGAATTTAGAGTTGATAATGAAAACATGCTAGAAGTTGGCTCAACTCTTGATGTTAATCATTTTAAAGTAGATCAGTATGTAGATGCTAGTAGTATTTCAATTGGTAAGGGTTTTGCAGGAGTTATGAAGAGACATAATTTTGGAGGATTAAGAGCCTCACATGGAGTATCTATTTCTCATAGATCACACGGATCAACCGGACAAAACCAGGATCCAGGAAGAGTTTTTAAAGGTAAAAAAATGGCTGGTAGAATGGGTGGATCACGAGTTACAAAACAAAACCTTAAAATTTTAGAAGTTGATAATAAAAATAAACTGTTGATTGTTAAAGGATCAATGGCTGGAAAAAAAAATACCATTGTATTTTTAAAGGACTCAATCAAGAAATAATTATGAAAAAACCACTTTTTAATCTTAAAAATAAAGAAATCGGTACTATTGATTTAGATCAATCCATCTTTGGTAACAAAATATTTCCTGATATTATTCATCAATACATAAGATATCAAAATGCTAAATCGAGACAAGGAACTCATAAAACTAAATCTCGGTCAGAGGTGAATGGAAGAGCAAAAAAACCTTTTTCCCAAAAAGGTACTGGTAACGCAAGACAAGGAAGCAGTAAACCACCTAATTTTAGAGGAGGAGCTGTTGCAATGGGGCCGGTAAATAGAGATTATTCATTTAGTTTAAATAAAAAAGAAAAAAAACTTGCGCTTAAATCTACTCTTTCATCAAAGTTAAAAGATGATAAAATAATATTTATTGACTCATTTAAAACTGATTCACATAAAACTAAAGACCTAGATAAAATACTTAAAAAATTTAGCTATAGCTCTGCACTATTTATTTATTCTGAAAATGGAATCGATAAAAATTTCCAACTAGCTTCATCAAATATACCATTAATATCTTCATTAAGTAACAAAGGCTTAAACGTTAAGGATTTGTTGACTTATGATAAAATATTTATTGAGCAAAACTGTTTAGCTGAAATAACTAAGAGGTTTTCATGAAGCTAAAAAAAAATATTATTTCATCTGAAAGGGCAATGAGCATTCTTAAAAAGCCACTTACAACTGAAAAATCTACAACTCTTCAGCAATTTAATCAATATTCTTTCATAGTATCAAATGACTCTAATTCTTCTGAGATTAAACAGGCTATCGAAATGATTTTTAAAGTAAAAGTCGTAAAAATAAATACTTCAGTGCTTCGTGGTAAAATGAAAACATTCAAAGGTAACTCAGGGTTCAGAAAAGACTTAAAAAAAGCTATCGTCACTCTTAAAGAAGGAAACACAATTGACTCATCTTTGGAGATTAAATAGTGTTAAATAAATTTAAACCTGTAACTCCAGGATTACGTGGAACTGTGCTGGTATCTAAGAAACACCTTTCTAATGAAAAACCTGTTAAGTACTTAACCAAGCCAATAGTTTCAACAGGAGGAAGAAATAATCAAGGAAGAATTACTTCAAGAAGAATGGGTGGTGGAGTAAAAAGAAAATATCGTCTAATTGATTTTAAAAGAAATAAAAATGATATAATGGCAGAAATTATTAGAAATGAATATGATCCTAATAGATCTGCGTTTATATCTTTATTGAGATATGATGATGGTGAGTTACAATACATAATTGCCCCAAAAAATGTTAATGTAGGAGATAAGTTAATATCAGGAGAAAATGTTGAAATAAAAAATGGTAATTCTATGCCTTTGAAAAACATACCTATTGGAACAAACATTCATAATATTGAACTAAAACCTGGTGCTGGAGCTCAATTAGTTAGAGCTGCAGGTTCTTCTGCACAGATTGTCTCTAAAGAAGAACCATATGTTCAGGTTAAATTAATTTCTGGTGAGATAAGACATATTAACAAAAATTGTAGAGCAACTATTGGTGAGGTATCAAACGCTGATCAAAAAAATATTAAATTAGGTAAAGCAGGTAGAAAAAGATATCTTGGCTTTAGACCAAAGGTAAGAGGAGTTGTGATGAACCCGGTTGATCATCCACATGGTGGTGGTGAAGGTAGAACCTCTGGTGGTAGGAATCCGGTTACACCATGGGGTGTGGCAACTAAAGGTAAAAAAACAAGAAGCAATAAAAAATCATCAGTTTTTATAATTAAAAGAAGGAAGAAATAATGACTAGATCAGTTTGGAAAGGACCTTTTGTGGATATACATTTAATTAAAAAAGCAGAAAAACTAGCTGAATCTGGTAGAAAAGAAGTTATTAAAACTTGGTCAAGAAGATCAACGATATTGCCTCAATTTGTAGGTCTGACATTTGGAGTCTATAATGGTCAGAAATTTGTTCCTGTAACAGTAAATGAACAAATGGTTGGTCATAAGCTTGGTGAGTTTTCACCTACTCGTAATTTTAAAGGTCATACTGCTGCAGATAAGAAAGCCGAAAAAAAATGATTGTAAATAACTCTCAAGCAATTGCAAAGGATAATATGGTTAGAACAAGTCCATATAAGTTATCTTTACTAACTAAAAGTATAGTAAATAAAAAAGTTGATTATGCAGTTAATCAACTTAAATTTTCTGATAAAAGAATATCCAAAAATGTATTAAAAGTATTAAATGCAGCAATAGCCAATGCTGAAAACAATAAACAATTAGATATCGACAATTTATATATTAAAGAAGCATTTGTTGGAAAAAGTCTCAGAATGAAAAGATGGAGACCAAGAGCAAAAGGTAGAGCCGGGTCTATAATAAAACCTTTTAGTAACATAACTATAATAGTTGAAGAAAGAATAAATAATAAAGAGGAAAAAAAATAATGGGTCAAAAAGTAAATCCACATGGAATAAGACTAGGTATAAATAAAACTTGGTCCTCAAGATGGTTTTCAAGAACAGAATACTCTCATCTTTTACACCAAGATTTAAAAATTAAATCTTATGTCGAAAAAAAATTGAAGAACGCAAGTATATCTAAAATCAATATTGAGCGCGCTGCAAAGAAATTAAGAGTTTCAATATTTAGTTCTCGACCAGGGATAATAATTGGAAAAAAAGGAGCTGATATTGAAAGTCTAAAAAATGATTTATCTAAAATTTCTAATTTAGAAGTTTTTCTTGACATTAAAGAAATAAGAAAACCTGAAGTTGAGGCCAAGCTTGTTGCTGAAAATATTGCTAATCAGCTTGAAAGAAGAATTTCTTTTAGAAGAGCAATGAAAAAGTCTGTTCAATCTGCAATGCGATTAGGAGCAAAAGGTGTAAAAGTTGTTTGTAGTGGAAGATTAGGCGGGGCTGAAATAGCAAGAACTGAAAAATATCATGAAGGTAGCGTTCCACTTCATACTCTTCGCGGTGATATAGATTATTCTACAGCCGAAGCTGATACAACTTATGGAATTTGTGGAATTAAAGTTTGGATTAACAAAGGTGAAATTTTAACTAAAGACCCATATGCCAGTGAGCAAAAACAAGTTGACCAAGGCAGTGTAAGATAATGAATATGCTATCCCCAAAAAAAACTAAATATAGAAAGCAATTTAAAGGTAGAATACATGGGAACGCAAAGGGTAATTATAATTTAAATTATGGGAGTTTTGGTTTGAAAGCTCTAGAACCAGAAAGAGTTACTTCCAGACAAATCGAAGCTGCTAGAAAAGCTATTACGAGATATTTAAAAAGAGCTGGTAGAATGTGGATTAGAATATTTCCAGATGTACCAGTATCAAAAAAACCAGCTGAAGTTAGAATGGGTAAAGGAAAAGGATCAATAGAATTTTGGGCATGCAGAGTGAAACCAGGACGAATTATGTTTGAAGTTGATGGAGTTGACATAGCTGATGCTAAAAAAGCAATGACACTTGCTGCTGCAAAGCTACCAATAAAATGTAAGTTTGTAGAAAGAAACATATGATTAATAAAAATATTAAAGATATTAATAAATTAAAAGAAGAAATTTCTAATTTAAGAAAAAATTTGATGAACTTAAACTTTCAAAAATCCTCAGGACAATTAGAAAAAACATCTGGTCTAAGAGTTGCAAAAAAAGAAATTGCCAGAATAAAAACAAAAATTAGACAACTTGAAGGAGTTAATAATGCCTAAAAGAACCCTATCAGGAACGGTTATTTCATCTAATTCTAATAAAACAATAGTAGTAAAGGTTACTAAAAGAGTAAAACACAAATTATATAGAAAAATTATTAATAGTTCTAAGAATTATCATGCACATGATGAAAAAAATGAGTTTAAAATTGGTGATATCGTCTCTATTATTGAGTCTAAACCTATATCTAAACTCAAGAATTGGGTCGTAATCTCTAACGATGGAGTTGTTAAATGATACAAATGCAATCAAATCTTTTTGTAGCTGATAATTCTGGCGCTAGAAAGATTCAGTGTATCAAAGTTTTAGGGGGCTCCAAAAGAAGGTCAGCATCTATAGGAGATATAATCGTTGTTTCAATTAAAGATGCTATGCCTAGAGCAAAAGTTAAAAAAGGGGATGTTTATAAAGCAGTTATAGTTAGAACTTCAAAAGATTTTCAAAGACTTGATGGAACTGCAATCAGATTTGATAAAAATGCAGCAGTACTTCTGGATAAACAGGAAGAACCTATTGCAACTAGAATATTTGGACCTGTTACCCGAGAATTAAGAACAAAAAAATTCATGAAAATAATTAGTTTAGCTCCAGAGGTTCTATGATGACTCAAAAATTAAAACTCAAAAAAGGTGATGAAGTGATTGTTATTGCTGGAAAGGACAAAGGAAAAAAAGGTAAAATACTAAAAATAATTCCAAAGAAAAATAAAGCAATTGTTTCAGACATTAATAAAGTCAAAAAGAATCAAAAACCAGATAATAATCAGGCCGGAGGAATTATTGAAAAAGAAATGCCGATCCACCTATCTAACTTATCATTCTTTGATTCTTCTGCAAACAAAGGAGTCAGAGTTGGCTATAAGTTTACAAATAACAAAAAAGTAAGATTAAATAAATTCTCAGGTAAGGAAATTTAATATGAGCAGGCTCTCAGAATTATATAAAAAAACAATTTCTAATACTTTAATGTCGAAGTTGAACATTAAGAACATACATGAGGTTCCTAAAATTAATAAAATAATCCTTAATATGGGAGTTGGAGAAGCCAAAGACGATGCAAAGATCGTAGATAAAGCAATTGAAGATCTGTCTTTAATTTCTGGTCAGAAGGCAATTAAAACAACAGCTAAAAAAGCTATTTCTGGTTTTAAAATACGTGCAGGGATGCCATTAGGAGCGATGGTAACTCTTAGAAACAATATTATGTATGAGTTTCTTGATAGATTAATTAATATAGCTTTTCCAAGAATAAGAGACTTTAGAGGTTTAAACACTAAGAGTTTCGATGGGAAAGGTAACTTTTCTATGGGTATCAAAGAACACATTATTTTTCCAGAAATTAACTTTGATAAAATTGATAAAGTAAGAGGTTTAGATATTACTATATGCACAACAGCAAAGAATAATGAAGAGGCAATTGAGCTTTTAAAGAGTTTCAATATGCCTTTTAGAAATGAAAAAATAAATTAGGAGAGAAATGGCTAAATCAAGTTCAATTCAAAAAAATAATTTTAGATCTAAATTAATTGATAAATATAAACAGAAGAGAGAGTTTTTAAAATCAAAAATAAAAGATAAAAACTTAACCTTAGAGGAAAGAATTTTATTTCAAACTAAATTAAATGATTTGCCAAGAAATAGCTCATCAATTAGACACAGAAATCGATGTGAATTAACTGGTAGATCAAGAGGTGTTTATAGAAAATTTAAACTTTCTAGAATTAAAATAAGAGAATTATCAATGTCTGGTGATTTACCAGGAGTTGTTAAATCTAGTTGGTAAGGAGATTTATAATGGCTTTTAATGATTCATTATCTGATATGTTAGCAAGAATTAAGAACGCACACGTCGCTAAAAAAACTTATACTTCTTGTTTTAAGTCAAAACTTAATGAAAACGTTTTATCCGTACTTAAAGACGAGGGTTATATTAGAGATTACAAATCTATTGAAGAGAGAAAAGGTATTACTTCTTTGAAAATAGATTTAAAATATTTCAACGGCATACCAGTTATAAAAAAAATTAAACGAATTTCAAAACCTGGTATTAGAGTTTATTCAAAAATATCTGATTTAGAAAAACCTTATGGTGGCCTGGGTATATCAATTTTATCTACACCAAAAGGTGTTATGTCTGATCAACAAGCTAGAAAAAATAATGTTGGTGGGGAAATTCTTTGTGAGGTCTTTTAATGTCTAGGATTGCTAAAAATACAATTAAAATAACAAAGGATACATTATGTCTTTTCGAAAATGGAACATTTAAAGCAAAGGGAAAGTTAGGAGAAATGCAAATTAGCATTAAACCAAACATTACTATAGCAATTAAAGAGGATTCAGTTTCTGTAGATCCCAAAGACGAAAATGCTAAAAATGATCCAAATTGGGGAACTACAAGAGCTTTAGTCGCTAATATAATAAAAGGTGTATCTGAGGGATTTTCAAAAACATTAGAATTAAATGGAACTGGTTACAGAGCAAGTATTTCTGGAATGAAGTTAAAATTACAATTAGGTTATAGCCATGATATTGATTTTGAAGTTCCTAAAGAAGTAAAAGTTGAATGTCCCAAACAAAATATTATTAACCTATCCAGCTTTGATAAAGAAAAACTTGGTGCTACAGCAGCTAAAATAAGATCTTATAGAAAGCCTGAGCCTTTTAAGGGAAAAGGTATAAAATATAGTGATGAATTTATTTTTAGAAAAGAAGGAAAGAAAAAATAAAACTTATGAAAAGTAGATCTGAAAAAATTAGATATAAATTAAAAAAAGTTTCAAAAAGAAATAGATTAAGCGTATTTAGGTCAAATGCTCATATTTATGCTCAATTAATTGATGATAAAAAAGGCATAACTCTAGCAAGTTCATCATCAGTTGAAAAATCAATTAAAGATCAGAAACTATCAAAAAAAGACATTGCACAAATTGTAGGAAAAGAAATAGCAAAAAAAATTATTTCTAAGGGTATCAAAGATGTTACTTTTGATCGAGGAAAATATAAATATCACGGTCTAATCAAAATACTTGCTGAGTCAGCAAGAAGTGAAGGTCTAAACTTTTAGGGGAATATTATGTTTGATAATGATAAATCAGAATTTAGTGAACATTTAGTTACAATAAATAGAGTTGCTAAGGTTGTTAAAGGTGGAAGAAGATTTGGTTTTGCAGCTATAATGATTGTTGGCGATAGTAAAGGTAGAGTTGGACTTGGAACAGGAAAAGCAAAAGAAGTACCTGAGGCAGTAAGAAAAGCAACTGAAAATGCAAAAAGTAAAATGGTAAGAGTTCACCTTAAAGAAAATAGAACAATTCATCATGATGTAGTTGGAAGGTTTGGTGCTGGGAAAGTTATTCTGAGATCAGCATCTCCAGGAACAGGCATTATTGCTGGTGGCCCTATGAGAGCATTATTTGAGTCTTTAGGTATTAAAGATGTAGTTGCAAAATCAACTGGAACATCAAATCCTCACAATATGCTTAAAGCAACATTTAATGCATTTAAAATGTCAGAGTCACCAAAAACAATTGCTTCTAAAAGATCAAAGAAAATATCAGAAATTAATATTAAGAGTAATTAAAAATGAAAATTAATAATCTAAAGTCTTCAAAATTATCTAACAAAAAACAAAAAAGATTGGGCAGAGGAGCTGGTTCTGGTCTAGGAAAAACAGCTGGAAGGGGTGTTAAAGGACAAAAATCAAGATCAGGAGTTTCAATAAATGGTTTTGAAGGTGGTCAAATGCCAATATATAGAAGGCTGCCAAAAAGAGGATTTAAAAATCCATTTAAAGCAAAAATACAACAAATTAATTTCACAATTTTAGAAAATATAATCAAAAAATATAATCTTGATGAGAGTAAAATTACTGAAAAAGATCTTTTTGATAAAAAAATATTGAAAAAAAATAAAGGAAAATTGAAACTTCTTAACGTAGGTAAAATTAATAAAGCAATAACTATTGAAATCTCTTTCGCATCAAAAAAAGCAATTGAAATTGTTGAACAAGTAGGTGGCAAAGTTAATCTTATTGAGAAATAAAAATGGCAACAGCTGCAGACAGATTAGCAAATAATTTAAATTTTGGTGCTCTTGGAAAAGCAACCGAATTGAGACAAAGATTATTCTTTACTTTAGGTGCATTAATAGTATTTAGACTAGGCACATTCTTACCAATACCTGGTATAAATCCCGTAGCATTACAACAATTTTTTGAACAACAGTCCTCAGGCATTTTAGGTATTTTTGACACTTTTTCAGGGGGTGCTCTCGGACGTATGGGGATATTTGCTTTGGGTGTTATGCCATATATCTCAGCATCAATTATTATGACCCTAATGCAATCAGCAATACCATATTTAAAATCTCTTAAAGAGCAAGGTACAAAAGGTAGAAGGCAATTGTTACAATACTCAAGATACTTTACAGTCTTAATAGCTGCACTTCAAGGTTACGGTGTATCCATAGGTCTTGAGTCAATGCAAACTATTTATGGGAATATTGTTTTTGAGCCAGGTATTTTTTTTAGGATTACAACTGTTATAACATTAGTAGGTGGAACTATTTTTTTAATGTGGTTAGGAGAACAAATTTCATCACGAGGAGTTGGTAATGGAATTTCTCTTATAATTACTGCAGGTATTATAGCTAATCTACCAAGTGCATTTGTCAGCACACTTCAACTAGGAAGAAGCGGAGAGTTAAGTATTGCGTTCATACTTGGTATTATAATTCTAATTCTTTTACTGATAATTTTTATTGTATTTGTTGAAAAAGGCCAAAGAAGACTTCCAGTTCAATATCCTAAAAGACAAGTTGGCAATAAAATATACGGAGGCCAGAGCTCACACCTACCTCTTAAAATTAATACTGCTGGAGTAATTCCTGTAATTTTTGCTTCATCAATATTATTGTTACCAAATACCATGTCAGGTTTTGGTGCTGGATCATCTAGTGATTTATTTATTTTTATATCAAGCTATTTAGGAAGAGGACAGCCACTTTATTTATTATTTTATGCTACAATGATAATATTCTTTGCTTTTTTTTATACTGGAATTGTATTCAATCCAGATGAGCAAGCAGAAAATTTAAGAAAATACGGAGGATTTATTCCAGGTATAAGACCAGGAGAAAATACAGCTAAATACATTGAATTTGTTTTAACAAGAATTACAACTATAGGAACCATATATTTAGCTTTTGTAGCTTTACTTCCAGAATTTTTACTATCTAGAACTTCTATTCCATTTTATTTAGGTGGCACCGCCTTATTAATTGTTGTTGTGGTAATGATTGATTTTATCACTCAAGTTCAATCTCACTTATTTCAACACCAATATGAAAATTTGTTAAAAAAAACAAAATTAAAAGGTAGAAGATAAATTGATCAATATAATTTTTTTTGGCCCTCCTGGTGCTGGAAAAGGAACTCAGGCAAAAAAAATTACATCATTATTAAACATACCACATCTTTCAACAGGTGATATTTTAAGATCAAAATCTTTACTAAATGATGATCTTGCTATTAAGTTAAAAAAAATAATGACTTCAGGAAAATTAGTATCTGATGATATTTTAAATCAGATAGTCTCAGAGAAAATAAAATCAGATTGTAAAAATGGTTTTTTACTCGACGGATATCCCAGAACATTAAATCAGTCTAAGTTTTTAAATAATTTTATGAATGAGTCATTTTTAAAATTAAATTTTATTTTTAATATCGAAATTAATTTTAATTTACTTAAACAAAGAATTTTAAAACGCTCTAAAGAAGAAGGAAGAGAAGATGATAACCTTAATGCAATAGAAACTAGGTATAATGCTTATATAAATGATACCAAAGCAGTTACTGAATTCTATTTCAAAAATTATTCTAATATTTTTCATCAAATTCAAGGAAATGATGAAATCAATGAAATTACATCCAAAATTAAAAAAATACTTAAAATTTAATGAAATTCTGCCAATATTTAAGATATCTTTCCTTGACTTAAGGCTTATAAATCATGTATTCACCCTCATTCATTTTTAAACATTAACATGGCGAGAATATCAGGAATAAATATACCTACTAATAAAAAAGTGCACATTGCACTTACCTATATTTTTGGCATAGGAAAAAAAATATCCAACGATATATGTAAAGGCGCTTCAGTAGATTTAAGCAAAAGAGTGAGTGAACTTAATGATGAAGAGTTAAATAAAATTAGAGAATTAATAGATAATAAAATTACCGTTGAAGGTGATTTGAGAAGAAAAATTTCTATGGATATAAAAAGACTTAATGACCTTGGTTGTTACAGAGGGTTAAGACATAGAAAAAAACTTCCAGTTAGAGGTCAGAGAACACATACAAATGCTAGAACAAGAAAAGGTAAGGCCGTTGCTATTGCTGGAAAGAAAAAAGTTACTAAAGGTTAATATGGTTGATAAAAAAAAATCTAAAGTAAAAAAGAAATTATCTAGTGGTGTTGCCCATATCACCTCATCATTTAATAATACCATTATTACAATCTCTGATGATAAAGGTAATGCCTTAGCATGGTCTTCCTCTGGTCACAAGGGATTTAAAGGTTCTAGAAAATCAACACCTTATGCTGCACAAATTGCAGCTGAGGATGTTGGAAATAAAGCTAAAGAATATGGTTTAAAAAATCTGAAAGTAGAAGTTTCCGGGCCAGGTTCTGGTAGAGAGTCTGCTCTTAGATCTTTGCAATCTATTGGTTACGTTATAACATCTATAAAAGATGTTACACCTATACCTCATAATGGTTGCAGACCTAGAAAAAGACGAAGAGTTTAAAGAGCAAGGAGTATTTAAGTGTTACAGAAAAATTGGAGTGAATTAATCAAACCGACAAAGATGGAAGTCAATGTAGATGAGAGCAATGGGAAAATTGGCAAATTAATAGCAGAACCTCTAGAAAGAGGTTTTGGCCTAACCTTAGGCAATTCTATAAGAAGAATTTTACTCTCCTCACTACAAGGAGCCGCTATCACATCAATTAAAATCAAAGGGGTAGTTCACGAATTCTCTACGATACCTGGTGTAAAAGAAGACCTAACAGACATTCTTTTAAATTTAAAATCAATAGCCGTTAAAGTACATTCACCTGGTTTGAAAAAAATGTATATTAA
>MDTG01169467.1_pt1 | contig 14635 bp, 12 predicted proteins | sample 811421 | NCBI WGS metagenome assembly MDTG01 (sample SAMN05326645, study PRJNA326480) | marine metagenome | isolation source: seawater | place: Pacific Ocean: South East | collected 2011
CCTAAATGGCGATGATTTCAGTGATCTCCAAAGATTTCCTTTGGAGCTTCTTCAATCATTAGCCCCATTTAGTTCGTTCCATTCTTAAATTATGAAAATGGCCATCCTTCTAATTAAATGTTTCAATATTATTCAAAGTAGCTTAAAATATCATTCAGTTTTTTATTTTAAAACTCCCAACTTCACGGCTATGTCTTTCCCAAAATCTCGCATCTGCTCTGCAATAGCTTTCTCGCCGGTGGCTCTTTCAAAGGCATCTGCCATGGTAATTATATTCTGACAAGTAAATTTTTTCATCTCATCCACCATCATATCTTTTGTCCACAAGTCGATTCGCAAAGTGTTGTTTTCATCCTGATCCCACAATGCAAGCATAATGGCTTTACTCATATTAGCATCGGCTTTATCCGAACCTTCTGCTTTCCAGCTGATTTTTTCAGGAACGTTATTTTCATCCATTTCTATGGTAAAATTGATGTCAGACTTTTTGCTCATAACTATCTTTGAGGTTTATATTTAGATTGTTGTAAAATTAAATCAGCGTTTTGCGTTTTCATTAGTTGCGCTAAGCTTACATTTTTGTTTTTCTCCATGTATGCATCCACAATTTGCCAGCCAATCCACTGTCCTACTCTCCCCGGAGAACCTTCAGGAAAGCCGGCAACAAAAGGAGCGTCGCCTAAATACTTTTTTATTTTGTTGTTATCGGAGGTATGTAATAACTCCATCTCAATAAAGTGAAACCAAATTTCTGCTTCGTTGGACTCGCACCACTCCAACTCCTCTTTTGAGTAATTCATAAAAATATGATCTTCTGTATCACTCATAAATGCATTTAACAAATAGAGTATTTTCCCCTGCTCCACCATCTGTTCCAACAAATTTTTAGCTCCGGCAGTCTCAAACTCCGTCATCAACCAAGCTTTCAGTGCATCGCTGTGCATATACTCTTTACTAAAATGCTTGAATTTATATTGTGGAATGCCAATTTTAGGATAAAGTTCAAAATCGCCGCCCAAGTACATATCTAGTCCGATTCCCAACAGACTGTCTGCTGCAACAGTAGAAAAAGTAAAAGCCGAAATAAATGTTCGCAGTTCAGGAATTGTTCGATTAGGGAAATGGTACTTATACAATTTAAATGCCTGGGTCAACCTGTTTTCAATATCATTTAAACTTCCTTGAGGATATCGTTTTTTCACCTCATCGAGCAACTCATTAATGTCCTTATCATTCAAAAACCGATTAAAAGTGTAAATACTCTCTGCATCACCGCTTCTGCCAAACTGCATAATCCCTTCAACATACAGTCGAGAAAAAACGGGGTATTCCTTTTGCAATTCACTCCAACCTTCTTCATTAAAGGGCTTTGAGGAAAGTTCGCTTAGTTTTAAATCGAAGCGTTTAAGATTCAAATCTGCTTCAATATTAGAAACATCTGCCTCCCAACGATTGCTTTCGCAGGAAGAAAGTAGTATTATTGTACTAAAGAAAATAAAGTAGAAATTTTTCAGCTTCATTTTAATAAAAACAACTTAGCTTTGTGGCTGTTAAAAAAGAATCCCAAAATTATGAAAAAGATACTATCCTTTGCCCTTGCTTTAAGCCTTAGCATGGCGGCATTTGCTCAAAAAAGTTTTCAATTAGGTCTACAACTTTCACCAAACATTAGTTGGATCAATCCCGATTCCGATGGATTAGAAAGCGAAGGTTCTAAAATTGGATTTAGCTACGGTTTAATTGGCGATTTTAATATTTCTGATAACTACGCATTTTCTACCGGAATTACACTGCTAAGTGCCGGCGGAAAAATCAGCTACCCCGACCGACAAGAAATTAGTGGCATTGGCAACCAAGCAGGAAGAACAACTGCAGATGTTCGTTTAAAATACATTCAAATTCCGCTTACTTTAAAACTTAAAACCAACGAAATTGGCTATATGAAGTATTACGGTCAGTTTGGATTTGGTGCTGCATTTAACTACGATGCTACGGCTGACAAAGAATTCAAATACCTTTCAACCACTACTTCTGAAGATGAAGCAGACTATGGTAGTGAAATCAATTTGTTTCGCGCGAGCTTAATTGTTGGCTTAGGTGCAGAGTACAATTTATCGGGAAATACTTCTTTGATTTTTGGTTTGAGCTTCGACAATGGTTTCTTGAACATTTTAAACAAAGATATTTACCAAGCAGATGACAATGGAAATGCTAACAATAATGAAAGAAGCGAAAAGTTCATTGCCATTAACAACTCACTAATTTTCAACTTTGGCGTACTTTTTTAATCGCTAAGTTGTTTTGAAAATTTCATGAAAGAAACATGAAAATTGCTATTGCTCAGCTAAATTACCACATTGGGAACTTTGAATCCAATGAAGAAAAAATAATACAAGCAATCAAAAAAGCTAAGTCGGCGCAAGCCGACTTAGTTGTTTTTTCAGAGCTATCTGTTTGCGGTTACCCACCGAGAGATTTCTTAGAGTTTGACGATTTTATTGATCTTTGTGAACAAAGCGTAAAAAGAATTGCTTCTCACTGTAAAGGGATTGCAGCAATTGTAGGAGCTCCTGCCAAAAGCAAATTAGAAAGAGGGAAAAAATTGCATAATGCCGCCTTCTTTTTAAATGAAGGCGAAATAAAAAGCGTTCACCACAAAAGCCTCTTACCCACTTACGATATTTTTGACGAAAACCGCTATTTTGAAGCGGCAGAAAAAGTGGAATGCATTCACTACAAAGGCGAAACCATTGCACTAACCATTTGCGAAGACCTTTGGAACATTAACGGCAGTTATTTATACAAAAACTCTCCCATGGAGACTTTGGCAAATGAAAAGCCCCACTTTATCATCAACATTGCCGCCTCGCCTTTTTCTAAAAATCAAGCAAAAAACAGACATAAAATTTTTGAGTGGAATGCTAAAAAATACGCACTACCTATATTTTATGTAAATCATGTTGGCGCACAAACGGAGTTGATTTTCGACGGAAGCTCTTCAGTTTACAACAAAAATGGCGAAGAATGTTGTCGTTTAAACTCATTTGAGGAAGATATTCGTTTTTTCGACACTCAGGAATTAGATGATGTAAAAAATCACTCTGAACTTGAAGAAGAGAAGTACTCTTTAATTGAAAATGCTCTGGTTTTAGGCGTTCGCGATTATTTCAAGAAGCTCAACTTCAAAACCGCTACGCTTGGCTTGAGCGGAGGCATTGACTCAGCATTAACGTTGGCTATAGCAGTTAAAGCACTAGGATCGGAAAGTGTGATTCCCATTTTAATGCCTTCTCAGTTTTCCTCAGACCATTCCATCGACGACTCCATAGAGCTTTGTGAAAACTTAAAATGCAAAGCGCACACTATTGAAATTGAACCAATTTATAATTCTTTTGGTCAACAGTTAGCACCCTTATTTAAAGGCTTGGACTTTGATGTTACCGAAGAAAATATTCAGTCAAGAATTCGCGGGACTTTATTGATGGCACACACCAATAAGTTCGGCAGCATTTTACTTAACACTTCCAACAAAAGCGAATTGGCAGTTGGCTATGGCACTTTGTATGGTGACATGGCAGGTGGCCTTTCCGTTATTGGAGACTTATACAAAACGGAGGTCTACGGACTTTCTAAGTTTATCAATAGAAATGACGAAGTAATTCCTGATAATATTATTACCAAAGAGCCTTCAGCAGAGCTTCGTCCGGATCAAAAAGATTCAGACTCATTACCGGATTACGATATTTTAGATGAGATTCTATTTCAATACATTGAAGAACATCAAAGTCCTCAGCAAATTATTAAGTCGGGTCAAGACGAACAATTGGTTCACCGAGTTCTTCGAATGGTAAACATCAATGAATATAAACGACACCAGGCACCACCAATTCTAAGAATTTCTCAAAAAGCATTTGGCATGGGCAGAAGAATGCCAATTGTTGGAAAATATTTGATTTAGAAAAGCAATAGACAGTTAAAATGGTTTGACTTTGAAATAGCTTTCATTCACCACGGCTGAAGTTGTGGGTTACCCCCAAACCTTCGTCCCTTCCGAGCAATTCTTGCAAATTTCGATTTGATCGCGGCCATTGAGTAATTGCCGGCGAAAGTTTTGGTAAGCTTCGCCTTGCCATATTTCACGAAATGAAGAATCTTTTAAATCGCCTTGTTTGTATTCGGCATCTTTGTCGAAACAACAGGGAATTACGCCACCGTCCCAAGTGATCACACAAGAGTGCCACAGCTTCCAGCAGTGGTTGTCTAAGCTGTTTTTAATGCGGTAAGTGCCATCCGCATTTTTGCGGTAGCGGGAGTATTTGTCGATGGTTGGAATCAGCGGATTGCCATTTTCGTAATCGTAAACCTGTGCAGTTTTTAGTTTCACTTCGTTAACGCCGAGTTCTTTCGCCAATTGGTGAACATCATCAATTTGATGTTCGTTGGGTTTAACCACCAAAAACTGAAAAATGATGTGCGGCGTTTTAGAGTTTAATTGCTTTTTCCACTTTACAATGTTTTTCGTGCCTTCGATCACTTTTTCCAATGAACCCTTTCGTCGATAGTTTTCATAGGTTTCTTGAGTAGTTCCATCAATGGAAATAATCAAGCGATCCAAGCCGGATTCAACAGTTTTTCGGGCATTCTCATCGTTTAAAAAGTGAGCATTGGTGGAAGTTGCCGTGTAAACTTTTTTTTGAGAAGCGTAATTCACCATTTCCAAAAAGTCTTTGTTGATGTAGGGCTCTCCTTGAAAGTAAAAAGTCAAGTAAAAAGTATCTTTAGCCAATTGATCAATGACCGTTTGATAAAATTCTTTTTTGAGGTTTCCGGTAGCTCGACTAAAAGAGCGCAAACCGCTCGGACATTCGGGGCAACCTAAATTGCAAGCGGTGGTGGGCTCAATGGCAACGGCCAAAGGCAAACCCCACTGAATCGGTTTGGCAAGAATTTTGGAAAGATAAAAACTGCTGATTACTTTAAAGGAGTTTAAAGCTCGCCGAGGAGTCGCTTTTTTAAGCAGTTGTATTTTATCATTTAGCGTATTGAACACACTTCAAAAGTAATCATCAAAGCAATTGTTTTTAATTTCAGCACTATTTTTAACCAATGAAACACAAACTATTCTTTCTTCTCTTTTTATTTTCTACTAAGCTTTTTGCTCAAGACTGGATTCAAGGAAAGATAATTGACGCCGAAAGTAAGCAGCCCTTGGCTTTTGTCAACATTATTTTTCAAAACGGCGGTGGAGTAAATTCCGACATCGATGGCAATTTTCGCTTTCGCTCTTCCTCAAAACATCAAAAGGTTGTTTTTAGTTATATAGGTTATAAAAGAGATACGCTAACTGTTTCAGAGATTAAGGCTCAACCGAGTATTCGCTTACAAAGCAATGCCTATAAAATTTCGGAAGTAACTATTTTGCCAGGAGTCAATCCTGCTCATCGAATAATTAAAGCCGCCATTGCCAACAAAGACAAAAACAATCCGGAGAAAGCAACGGATTTCTCCTATGACTCCTACAACAAACTTATTTTTTCAGCTCGACCCGACAGTGCTTATTTGAGTCTACCGGATTCCATTCAACGTAACGATAGCGATAGCTACGAAGGGTTGCAGTTTACTAAGAAGTCACATTTGTTTATGATGGAGTCCGTAACAGAGCGAAATCATATTCCACCTAACCACACTAAAGAGGTGGTTAAAGCTTCGCGCATTTCAGGAATGAAAACTCCTTTTTTCACCTTAATTGGCACACAACTACAGTCATTTTCGCTTTACAATGATTACCTCAGCCTGCTAGGCGTAAATTACCTTAGTCCGATTAGTAAAGGAAGCACTTCTAAATATCTTTTTATTTTAGAAGATACGCTTTATCAAGGGAAAGATAGCATTTTCACCATTTCCTTTCGTCCGCGCAAGGGTAAATTTTTCGATGGCTTAGAAGGAATTTTACGTATTCACACCAATGGTTTTGCCGTGCAAAACTTTGTAGCCTCTGCAAATGACCAAGAGACGGTGGATATTAAAATTCAGCAACAATATGAATTTGTAGATGAGCAGCAGTGGTTTCCGACCCAATTAAACACCTTTTTAATCTTTAAAAATGCTGATATTGATAATTTCAGCATGTATGCAGAAGGTCGTTCTTATTTAAAAAATATTCAGCTAGAATCACAATTAGAAAAAAATGAACTGGGCAATGTTGTGCTTAAAATGGAAGATGATGCCGGAGAAAAAGACAGTACCTTTTGGGAAGATTATCGAACAAAACCATTGGACAATCGAGAACTAGAGACGTATCGACTGATGGACAGCATTGGAAACGAAATTAATCTGGACAAAAAAATGAAAGGCATTACAGCGCTTTTTCGCGGAGTAATACCTATTCGCTCTTTTGATTTGCTGCTAAATCGTTTGATGGATTATAACGGTTATGAAGGTTTTCGCTTAGGCTTAGGAGCAGAAACCAACGATAAAATTTCTAAGCATTTTCGCCTTGGAGGCTACGGAGCTTATGGCTTTAGAGATAAAGCTTGGAAATACGGCGGTCATTTTAAATGGAACAGCTTGTGGGACAATCACCTTTCAGCTAAGGCTTCCTACTCCAATGATGTTTTTGAAAGTGGTGGAACATTCTTTTACAACGATTGGGTGAATCCCTTTTCCAGCGAGACTTTGCATAAATTATTCATACAGCGAATGGATGCCGTTGAGAAATACGAAGTGGAGATTGAAACACACCCCTTGCGCGATTTTCAATTTATTTTTTTTGGAAATGTTCAAAATCGGCAAATTTTAAATGAATACAATTTTGTTTCTCCGGCTAATGAATTAAGTACCGATAACCGCTTTCGCTTAGCTGAAGCAGGAGTGAATGTTCGCTATGCTTTTCGAGAAAAGTTTATTGAAATGTTTGGCGTGAAAACTCCAATCAGTTACAACTATCCAATCATCTACTTAAAGTATAGCCACGGATTCAACGATTTGCTCGATGGCGATTTTGCTTATCATCGCTTGGATTTAAAAGTGCACAAAAACTTTCGTTTGCGAAACCTAGGCTTTACCAGCTTACGATTAACAGCCGGCTATATCGACAGAAATTTACCGCTTTCACTTTTGTATAGAACAAAAGGTAGTTTTCAATCTGATGTGAGGTTTGCCTCAGATTACAGCTTTCAAACGGCTACACCCAATGAGTTCTTCAATGATCAATACGCAGCTTTATTCTTTAAACACACTTTTAAGAACTTACTCTTCGAAAGTAAAATTTTTAAACCTGAATTGGCTTTAGTAGTTTCGGCAGGTTATGGAAAAATACACAAAATGGACAGCCATCAAGGCTTAGGTTTTAAAAGTATGGAAGCTGGATTGTTTGAAAGTGGTGTACAAATCGATTGCTTATTTAGCATTGTAGACTGGGGGTTTGAGCAAATCGGAATGGAAGGAATGAACTTCGGTAGCTTTGGTATTGGAGTATTTTTTCGGCACGGGCCATATAGTCAAAAAGTATTTTGGGACAATGCACTGCTTAAAGGAACTTATGCAGTAAAATTTTAAGTGCGATTAATCAATACAGTAAGGATTACTTTAAGTATCTATTCTGAAATATCGCTTAAATTCAATATTTTTATGCGCCTATAAACAACCACAAAACACTTAGCATGCGACAAACTAAACTTTACCTTAAAACACTATTTATTTGCTTAAGTCTTTCTGTTTTTTCTCTTTCAGCACAAGAAGAGGCTGAGCAAATGAGCGCTTACGAATTTAAAGCATTAGAAAGTAGCAAAAAATACAAAGAATTGGTTAGTCAGCTTCCTGAAACGAGGATGAGACCTTATCGATCCGATGATAACGTTTATGCTGAACTTTTAGAGGAAATTGAGGACGAAGTTGAATTAATGGGTTTATCTAGTGTAGAGGAATCTAAAACAATAAAAACTCCAATCGTTGAAACTACTCTAGAAGGGTTATTTCTTTCTGGTGCATTAGTAGATAAAACATATTTTCATATAGATTTGGTGAATGCAAGCTATAACGATGCTTTTCCCTCTTTATTTGAACACGGAGGCTTGTTTTTGCTCAACAAAATAGAAAGCTGGGCGAATGCTGAACTCAGCATCTTTAATCGAATGTTAATTTCAACACAATCTTATGAGGCTGAAGAAGGGCTACCTTATTCGATGATTCAAGTTCGTTTAGGGGAAAATGCTGTTTTTTCATTAGTTGATTATAGCGGAAGCGACCGCATTGAGGAATTAAAAAATAAAATGCGGGGAATAAGTTTTAATGCATTAATGAGTATCACTGAGTATTTGAAAGACATTCATGCTGAAAAGTTGAAGTTTGTTAACTACATGCATAAAAACTGGAATACAGAACAGTTAAAAGGAAGCTGGGGGAATATTAATGAAATGGATTACAGCTATTCAGCAAGCAAAGACGGCAATGAATTAAAGTTTGGATTTGCCTGTGAAATGCCCAGCAAAGCACTGCAAGACAGGGATTATTTTCCTTATGAAATTAAATATAAGAAAGGAAGTGGAGAAGTAAAAGAGGAAGAGATAGATGGCGTAACCTATGTATTTTACCCAAAGACAAATGGGCAGAATATGCTATTTGCCTATAACAGTAAAAGTTTTGTAAATCTGGCAATTGAATCGAGCAATGAATTAAGCAATACAGTAAAATATAAAGTAAAAGACTTTTTTAATTTAAGTATTGAATGCGAGGCTCAAAAGGATTTTGAAGAAGCAGTGGAAGTATTTTATAAGCGACTTGAAAAAGATGCGGCTGTAATCAAGGACCTCGAAAAACCGATGACTTTTGATGCGGCTGCCGATAAGTTAAAATCAAAGAAGACCTATGAAGAATTGACACAGCTTATGGGTCAAATTCCAAAGACAGTAGATATAGATCCATTTAATGACAGCAGTAGTATAAATGAAGATTTTACTCAGTTGCTGGAGCCGATTAAAGCATTCATACAAACTAAAACAACTGTAAAAGACCACTTGATAACAACAGACCTTGCTTTTGAAGCAACTAACGTATTACCGGCTCAAGTATTGAGCACAGAACTAAAATTAGACGGCAAAAACTCAAATGCAGTCCTAACACTAACATTTACAAATTACGCATACCAATCTTATTTTGATTACCCCTTTGATATTGCTGCGCCATTAATGCTTACTAAAGATGGCTTTTTAGTCAATGCATTTTTAGATCAGCAACTAAGTATAAAAAGTGTTGAAGAATTTCCAGCTGCATTAACACAAGTGAAGTTGCTGGGAGGGTCAAATGCTTTAGTAGTATTTATTGATGAACATACCTCCCTAACACTAATGGGTTTAAAGGAAGATTATAGCAATGAAGACTTGGAAGGAATTGTAAAGTCACTAGGTCAAAAAAAGTTGATGGCCATTGCTGAAAAGTATGAGGACATTCATGCGTCTTATTGGAGTATTCTCAGAACCTTCCCTTTAAGGATTTTTGATAATGAACAAACAGCTATGACTTTAAACCAGAAGTCAATTAAAGAGGAGTTGAACATTGAACGAGAAGGGATTTATGGTTTCTTAGCAGCTTATGGTCATCCGTATAAATTATTAACCGGAGGACACTATTACTTTTTGGTTAACTGCGATGATGCTAACTCATCTTTTAAAGACTTTTTGAGTGGGAAAGGATATGAGGAGGTTTCAGAAGGAAAGTACACCATTTTTACCTATAAAGCAACATACAAAGGAAATGCAAATACTTCCATGCAAGCTATAGTTCACAAAGATTATCCAAACAAGCAAATTATACAAACTGTAAAAAGAACTTGGGAGAAAAGCAATTTAAGTGAATATTTTGACCAATTCTTTGAATCAGAAATAGATTGCGAGGAGCTAAAAAGTCGTTAAAAACCTAACTTTGCACTCTTTTAAAGACTAAATGAAACAGAGTGTTAAAAGGCTTTCAGGTATTAAAATTATAGTAATCATTCCAGCTTTTAATGAAGAGGAGGCTGTAGGCAAAGTGGTGGAAGAAATTCCGGACTATGTTGAGGAGGTTATTGTGGTGGACAATAATTCTTCAGACCAAACAGCAAATGTTGCCCAAAAGGGAGGTGCTACTGTTCTTTTTGAAAAACAAAAAGGATATGGGAAAGCGTGCTTAAAAGGCATTGATTACATCAACAATAAAAAAGATAAACCTAAAATTGTCGTTTTTCTAGATGCTGATTATTCTGACTATCCACAACAAATGGATCGAATCATCCAGCCCATTATAGATCAAAAAGCTCAATTGGTAATCGGCTCAAGAGAACTTGGGCATCGTGAAAAAGGGTCGATGACCATCCCTCAAATTTTTGGTAATCGCTTATCTTCTGTTTTACTAAAATGGTTATACGGAGCTAACTTTACGGACTTAGGCCCCTTTAGAGCAATAACTTACGATGCTCTTTTGCAGCTAAAAATGCGTAATCAAAACTTCGGTTGGACAGTTGAAATGCAAGTAAAGGCTTTAAAAAATAAATTAAGCTATTGCGAAGTTCCTGTTGATTACAAAAATAGAATTGGTCACTCAAAAGTAAGTGGCACTTTTAAAGGTAGTGTAATGGCCGGATATAAAATCATTACTACAATTTTTAAATACCTTTAGTTTGCTCATGGAGATTGTTATCTTAACCTTATACGGATTAGCGCTTCTATTTATCTTTTCTTACAGCTTGATTCAGCTTCAATTAATTATTAAGTACAAGCGGTATAAAAATGTGCAATCGAATAAAAGTCAGCTCATTTTTGATAATGCTCAAGCCCCTATTGTAACGGTTCAATTGCCGGTTTACAATGAAAAGTATGTAGTAGAACGCTTAGTAGAGGCAGTAGCAAATTTGGATTATCCAAAAGAAAAATTAGAAATTCAATTGCTCGACGATTCCACGGACGATACCTTTCAACTACTAAAAAAGAAAGCGGAGGAACTTCATTTGAAGGGCTATGATGTTAAGCACATTCATCGGGAAAATCGGGAAGGCTTTAAAGCCGGAGCTCTGGCAGCAGGACTGGAAAAAGCAAAAGGAGAGTTTGTCGCCATATTTGATGCGGATTTCGTTCCGACTAAGGACTTTTTGATTCGAACGCTTCCCAATTTCAATTGCCAATCAGTTGGAATGGTGCAGTGTCGTTGGGAACACTTGAATGAGAACTATTCGCTCCTAACTAAACTTCAAGCTTTTGGTTTGGATGCTCATTTTACCATCGAACAATCCGGAAGAAATGTGGCGAATTACTTCATTAACTTTAATGGAACGGCTGGAGTTTGGCGTAAGCAGACAATTATAGATGCCGGTGGTTGGTCGGCAGACACCCTTACCGAAGATCTGGATTTAAGTTATCGCGCTCAGTTGAAAGGGTGGAAATTTGTATATGAGGAAAACGTCGGTGCACCTGCAGAATTGCCCGCAAATATGGTGGCGCTTAAAACGCAGCAACATAGATGGAATAAAGGAGCGGCAGAATGTGTGCGAAAGAACCTATGGAATATTTTTCGTTCTAAGCAATTTTCAATGGCTACGAAAATAAATGCCCTCTTTCACTTGATGAATTCTTCCGTTTTTCTGGCAATTGCAGTATTATTGATTCTAAGTGTTCCCGTTTTAACGATTAAGTCAAACAATGCGAATTTAGATGTTGTGTTTAACATGGCTGCAATTTTTTTACTTAGCTTGCCCATTTTAGGCATCTTCTATTGGATGGCTTACAAACAGAACAAAGAGAATAAAAAGCTTCACTTTCTACTGCTTTTTCCCACTTTTTTAAGCATGTCGATGGGCATGTCACTACACAATGCTAAGGCCGTTCTTGAAGGATATTTGGGCATAAAAACACCTTTTATTCGTACCCCGAAATTCAACCTTACCAATTTTAGTAGCTGAAAACAAAAGGAGAATAGCTACCTGAAAAAGCAATGGTCATGGCTAATTGTTTTCGAGCTTCTTTTTGCAATTTATTCCTTATACGGAATCATATTAGCATTCCAATTGATGGAATTTGGCTTACTTCCATTTCACCTTTTGCTTTTTGTTGGTTTTAGTTTGGTCTTTGTCTATTCCTTTTTGGGTCGATTTAGTTTTAAAACTGCAAGCCAATGAAGTTGAATAAGCAACTACAGCAGGTATTGCTTTTGACTTCAATTTTGATCTCAGTTGTTGTTTACTTACTGTTTGCTTACCAACTGGATCGAAGCAATTTTAATTCTTTGATTGTTTTATTTGCTTTGAGCTTTATAGCGTATATGTTCATTTATAAGTTCAAATCCGCTTTGAATTTGTCGTGGCTCATTGCAATTGCCATATTGTTTCGCTCGCTGTTTTTGTTTAGTATGCCTGCCCTTTCTGACGACTTTTATCGCTTTCTCTGGGACGGTCAACTAGTTGTCAATGGCATCAATCCGTATTCCTTTTTGCCTGCCGAAGTTCAGCTTTCATTTCCAAATAAAGACTTGCTGTTGAGTCGGATGAACAGTCCGAATTACTATTCTGTTTATCCACCTGCAAATCAACTTTTTTTTGCCATTGCTGCTTTGCTTTCACCCTATTCAATTTTTGGAGCAATAATAGTACTTCGTTTATTGATACTGTTAGCTGAAATTGGCACATTACTAATCTTACCAAAGTTTTTAAGGGAACTCAATATTCCAAATAAAAATAGCTTACTATACGCTTTAAATCCACTTGTTATTGTTGAATTAAGTGGAAACCTACACTTTGAAGCGGTTTGGATTTTTACTTTTTTAATCGCAATAAGATGGGTGTATCATAAAAAATATACTTTATCCTCCATTTTCTGGTCAATTGCTGCTTCAGTTAAATTAATACCTTTATTATTTCTGCCTGTTTTATGCAGAAAATTGAGCTTAAAAAAGCTCCTGCCTTATTACTTAATTGCTTTTTTGGTATTTGCTCTTTCATTTGCTCCTTTTTTTGAAAGAAGTGTGTTTGACAAGTTCTTTTCCAGCATAAAGTTGTATTCTTCTACTTTTGAGTTCAATGCAAGCTTTTACAGTTTATTTAAAACAATAATTCATCAATTCTTGGGCTATAATCCAATTAAAATATTAGGACCTATTATGTCATTTATTGGTTTAGCAGGGCTGTTATTTTTCCTTTTGAGAAAAAAAATGAAAAGCCCTCAAGTACTCTTCTCTGCTTTACTTTTTGGTCTTAGTTGGTACTATTTTTTTGGCATGGTTGTTCATCCTTGGTATGTGGTGTCTTTGGTTTTCTTTAGCGTATTCACCCAATTGCGCTTTGCTTTGCTTTGGTCTTTTTTAATCACTTTGAGTTATTATGCCTATAGCCAAGCAGGGTTTAGCGAAAGTAATTGGCTGTTGTTGGTAGAGTATGGCTTAGTGATCGGAGTGCTTGTTTTTGAGCTGTTTGGTAATAAAAGTTCAAGGTGTTTACCTAGACAATCCTAGAAAATAGCTAATTTTATTTTTGTTCATTTAATTCCTATTTTTAGTATAAAAGTAGTTTAATCTTCGTCCAAGTTCAGTCTGTGGCAGGACATCAGTATGTAAGTTTTACGGAAGGATATTTAGTGAATCATACGGAAAATTTTCAGATAGATATAGATGAGTATTATCCATTTTAGAAATAATGGTAAAGATTAAAATTAAAGAATGTACAGGAGTCTGTACATTTATGACTATCTTTGCTAAACTGAGTTTTAAAAAAATAGTTATGGATATAACAACACTAACCGACTTTAGGCAAAATATGAAAGCCTATTTTGAGCAAGTATTTAATATGAGAAAACCTTTATTTATTAAAAGACCAAAAGGGAACGATATGGTATTAATAAGTAAAAGTGAATACAATAGCATGCAAGAAACCTTTCATTTATTGAGTAGTCCAAAAAATGCAGAACGTTTATTAAAAGCCATTGAAATGGATAAAGCAGGCAAAGGAGAAGTCAAAGATTTATTAGATTAATGGAAGTAGTATTTTTAGATCAAGGATGGGATGATTATGTATATTGGCAAAATCATGATAAAAAGATTTTAAAGAAAATAAATAGTTTATTAAAAGATATTGATCGAGATCCTTTTAAGGGAACAGGTTCTCCAGAACCACTGAAACATCAATTATCAGGTTATTGGTCAAGAAGAATTACATTAGAACATCGTTTAGTTTATCGAATGCAAGAAGGACAAATTAGAGTTCTTCAATGTAGATATCATTACTAAGGAGAGCAGGAAAACAGGAAAAGCGGTGTTTCTCCTTCAGTCGTCAGCAAATAAAACCCTTCAGCTGCTCCGTAGTGCTACTCCTACAACAAATCTGAATTACTACTCTCGGTAGACCGGATAATTGACACAGCTAGTATTAGGTGTATTTTGCATTATATAGATAGCCCAAAACAATAAGATGAATTTATAAAAACTTATTATTTTTATGGGCTCAAAGTGGTGAAAACGAAATCAAACAAGCATTATTATGAAAACCAAAACAACACTACCTCAGTTTAAAAAATGGAAACTTTTTTTATTAAGTATCCCGTTGATGTTATGCAGCCATGCAAGTATGGCTCAAACCCAAGTAGGTTCTGATATAGACGGAGAAGCAGCCGGGGATATATCA
>MDTG01012091.1_pt1 | contig 14634 bp, 14 predicted proteins | sample 811421 | NCBI WGS metagenome assembly MDTG01 (sample SAMN05326645, study PRJNA326480) | marine metagenome | isolation source: seawater | place: Pacific Ocean: South East | collected 2011
CCAATTTTTAGAAATTGTTTAATAGAGTTGAGGTATATATAAAGTTTTATAATATTCAATAAAATGTCAAAATTTGGATCATATAAACACGATAAAATAGAAGATAAGGTTTATAAATATTGGGAAAAAAAAGGTTGTTTTAAACCTAGAAAAAATAAAAATAAAAAATATTTTTCGATAGTTATACCCCCACCAAATGTAACTGGCAGTTTACATATGGGTCACGCTCTGAACAATTCTATTCAAGACTTATTAATTAGACACAACAGAAATAAAGGGTTGGAGACTTTATGGCAACCTGGAACTGATCACGCTGGCATAGCTACTCAATTAGTTGTTGAAAAACAATTAACAGATAAAGGTACATCTAGAAAAGATCTTGGGAGAGAAAAATTCCTTAGAGAAGTTTGGAAATGGAAGGAAAAATCTGGTGGCACAATAACTGAACAGCTTAAAAAACTTGGATCATCTTGTGATTGGTCAAGAGATAGATTTACTATGGATGAGGGTTTATCTAAAGCAGTAATAAAAGTATTTGTTAATTTATATGAAAAAAAATTAATTTACAAAGATTTAAAATTAACAAATTGGGATACAAAATTACAAACAGCTATTTCAGATCTAGAGGTTGTTCAGAAAGAAACAAAAGGTAAACTTTTTTATATAAAATATAAATTAGTAGATAGTGATCAAAATATAATTATTGCAACAACTAGACCTGAAACTATGTTTGGGGATACTGCTATTGCTGTTCATCCTAAAGATGAAAGATATAAAAATTTAATATCAAAGGAAGCAATTATCCCAATATCAAACAGAAAAATAAAAATAATCACAGATGAGTATGCTGATCCAGAACAGGGATCTGGAGCGGTAAAAATCACACCGGCACATGATTTTAATGATTATTTAGTTGGTAAAAGAAATAAACTTGGCACAATTAATATATTAAATAAGGATGGAACTTTAAATTCAAATGTACCCTTTGATTACATTAATATTGATAGATTGGACGCAAGAAAAAAATTAGTGGCTGAATTAGAAAAAAAAAATTATTTAGATAGTATAGAGGATATAAAACATACAGTTCCTTTTGGAGACAGATCAAATTCTATTATAGAACCATTGCTAACAGAACAGTGGTTTGTAGATGCGAAAAAATTAGCTAAAGAGGCGATAAGACAAGTTAAGAAAGAAAAAACGAAATTTTTTCCAAACAATTGGAAAAAGACATATTATCAATGGATGGAGAATATTGAACCATGGTGTATTTCGAGACAATTATGGTGGGGTCATCAAATTCCAGCATGGTATACTAAAGATGGAGAAGTTATAGTTGCTGAAAATATAAATGAAGCAAAAAATAAAGCTAAAAAAAAATATAAAAAGGAAGTTATTTTAAAACAAGACCCAGATGTTCTTGATACTTGGTTTTCCTCAGCATTATGGCCGTTCGCCACCTTAGGCTGGCCTAATATTAAATCTTATGAGTTAAAACGTTTTTATAAAACTTCAGTTTTAGTTACAGGTTTCGACATTATATTTTTTTGGGTAGCTAGAATGATGATGATGGGACTTTATTTTATGAAGGAGGTTCCATTCGAGCATGTTTATGTTCACGCTTTAGTTAGAGATGAAAAGGGACAAAAGATGTCTAAATCAAAAGGTAACGTGATAGATCCTTTAACATTAATAAATCAATTTGGCGCAGATGCCTTAAGATTTACTTTAATATCAATGTCATCTCCGGGAAGAGATGTTAAACTATCAATAGAAAGAGTTAAAGGTTATAGAAATTTTATTACCAAAATATGGAACACTTTTAGTTATTGTGAAATTAATAATGTTTTTAAATTAAAAAAAATAAAATTATCAAATGTTAAGGTACCAGCTAACCAGTGGATAATTACAACATTAAATTTATATAAACAAAAGATCAAAAAAAATATTAATGATTACCGATTTGATGAAGCGGCAAAAAATATTTATTTGTATATATGGAATTATTTTTGTGATTGGTATATTGAATTTTCCAAACCTTTGTTAAACTCACGCAATAAACTAACAATAGAAGAAACTAAAAATACCTTACTTTACATTCAAAGGGAAAATCTCTCTATTTTACATGCTTTTATCCCATTTGTGACCGAGGAACTTTGGAATTTAACTAATTTTAAAAAAATGGAAAAAACTGATTTAGTTAATTTTAGTTTTAAAAAAGACTACAAATTAAAAAATTCTACAGGTCCAAAAGATATTGATTATATTATAAATTTTATTACCGATTTGAGATCAGTAAAAGCAAAACTCAACATTTCACCAGGTAACTATGTAGACTTAAATATAAATGAATTGCCAAAAAAAAATCAAAAAATAATTTATAATAATGAATTAATATTTAAAAAATTAGGTCGTATAAAAAATTTTAATCTTAACGGTGTTAAATCAAAAATTGCTAAAGTAATTTTATCAAATAACAAATTATCTATCTCCTTTGGTGATGACATAGATCTAGATCAGCAAATTTCAATACTTACTAAAAAAGTTGAAATTTTAAAAAACCAAATAAATAATTCAGAAAATAAACTTAAAAATGATAACTTTATAAAAAAAGCGCCAAAAAATATTATTTACCAGGAAAAAGATCTTCTAGAAAACTATAAAAACGAGTATAAAAACCTTTCAGAAATAATAAATAGTTTAAAATGAAAGTAGATAAATCAAAATTACCAAGTAGGCACACTACAGTTGGACCTGAAAGGGCTCCTCATAGATCTTTTTACTATGCAATGAATTTAACAGAGGAGGATGTAGCAAAACCTTTTGTTGGGGTTGTTTCAACTTGGAATGAAGCAGCACCTTGTAATATTGCTTTAATGAGACAGGCCCAAAGCGTAAAAAAAGGTGTAAATGAAAACAAGGGTACACCCAGAGAATTCTGCACTATTACTGTTACAGATGGAATTGCCATGGGGCATGAGGGAATGAAATCTTCACTTATATCTAGAGAAGTAATCGCGGACTCTACAGAATTAACTGTTAGAGGCCACTGCTATGATGCTTTAGTTGGTTTAGCAGGTTGTGATAAATCATTACCTGGTTTGATGATGGCAATGTGTAGGCTTAATGTACCGAGCGTTTTTATGTATGGTGGATCAATATTGCCAGGAAAATTTAAAGGAAAAGATGTTACAGTTGTTGATGTATATGAGGCTGTAGGTATGCATGAAGCAGGTAAAATGTCCGATGAGGAATTAAGGGAGTTGGAATTAGCTGCATGTCCTTCAGCAGGAGCTTGTGGTGGGCAATTTACTGCAAATACAATGGCTTGTGTTTCTGAAGCTATTGGTTTAGCTTTGCCTTATTCTTCAGGAACTCCCGCGCCTTACGAGGAAAGAGACAAGTATGCTTTAGAGAGTGGGAAACAAGTTATGGAATTACTAAAGCAAAAAATTAGACCGAGAGATATAGTTACACTTGAATCTTTAAAAAATGCAGCAGTTATTGTTGCTGCAACGGGTGGTTCAACTAATGCAGCACTACATTTGCCTGCTATAGCTAATGAATGTGGAATAAAATTTGACATTATGGATGTTGCAGAAATTTTTAAAAAAACTCCTTATCTCGCAGATTTAAAACCTGGTGGAAAGTATGTCGCCAAAGATATGTTCGAAGCAGGAGGTGTACCCATTTTATTAAAAACTCTTTTAGACGGTGGTTTTATAAATGGTGATTGTCTAACAGTTACTGGGAAATCAATGGCTGAAAATTTAAAAAATGTGAAATTTAATGAAAATCAAGATGTCATAAGACCTTATAATAACCCTATAACAAAAACAGGTGGAGTTGTAGGTCTAAAAGGAAATTTAGCTGAAGGCGGCGCAATAGTTAAAGTAGCTGGAATGGAAAGATTAAAGTTCAAAGGTATTGCAAGATGTTTTGATTGTGAGGAGGATGCATTTAAAGCTGTAAAAGAAAAAAAATATAAAGAGGGCGATGTAATAGTTATACGTTACGAAGGCCCCAAAGGTGGACCAGGAATGAGGGAAATGCTCTCAACAACTGCAGCCATTTATGGCCAAGGTATGGGAGAGAAGGTTGCCTTAATCACGGATGGACGTTTCTCAGGTGCTACAAGAGGTTTTTGTATTGGACACGTATCCCCAGAAGCTTATATCGGTGGCATGATAGGATTATTAAAAGATGGTGATGAGATAGAAATAGATGCGGACAAAGGTTCCATATCTGTAAATTTATCAGAGAGTGAAATAAAAAAAAGAGAGAATGAATGGAAACCACGAGAATCTAATTTTAAAAGTGGCACCTTATGGAAATATGCCCAGAGTGTAGGGGAAGCAACTAACGGGGCTGTAACACATCCTGGCGCATTTAAAGAAAAAAAAACATACGCCGATATATAATTAATGAGGATTTTGCCCGTTATTATTTGTGGTGGAGCAGGCACTAGACTTTTTTTAGAAAATAAAAACAATTTACCAAAACAGTTTATTGATTTTGGAGATTGGACAATGTTTCAAAAAACATTAGAAAGAATTGAGTCTTCAATTTATTTACCACCAATTATTAGTACAAATATTAATTATTTATCATTAGTAAAAAAATATTTAAAAAAATATAAAATTAAAAAATATGAAATTGTGTTAGAACCACTAAAAAAAAATACTGCACCAGCTATATTAGCTTCATCATTACTCAAAGATATAAAACCTTTACAACCAATCATTTTTCTACCATCAGACCAACTGATAGGTGATAAAAACAAATTTAATTCTGCTGTTAAAAATGAAGCAAAAAAAATTAAATATAAGGATATATATATTTTTGGAATCAAACCAACAGATGCTTCAGATCAGTTTGGTTATTTTTTGAGAGAAAAAAATTCAAATAAGGTTTTAAAATTTGTTGAAAAACCGAACAAAAATATTGCAAAAGATTTAATAAAAAAGAAAGCATTGTGGAATGCTGGTATTTTTTTATCCAATAAGGAAAATTTGATCTATCATTTTTTAAAAAATCAGAAAAATATGTTTAGCAATTGTCTTAATGCAGTAAATAATTCAAAAAAAAAAAATAGTTGTATATTTTTGGAAAAAAGGTCATTTAATAAAATAAAGCCATTATCATTTGACTATGCAATTCTTGAAAAAAATAAAAATATTAAATCAATTGAATTAATCACTAATTGGTCAGATCTAGGTAGTTGGAAAGCAATTAATTCTTTATTTAAAGACAATAGAGCAAGATTTTATACTCAAAATAACTTGTTCAAAAGGCCCTGGGGTACGTATCGGAATCTTTTTAAAGGTAAAAACTTTTTAATAAAAGAGTTAATAGTTTATAGAGGTGGATGTTTAAGTTTACAAAAACACAAATATAGGGAAGAACATTGGTTAATTTTTGAAGGGAAACCAGAAATTACATTAGGGAAAAAGATTATCAAACCAGCTGTAAACGATTTAATTTTTATTCCAAAAGGTTCTGTTCATAGAATACAAAATAAATTTAAAAAACCAGTTAAAATTATCGAAGCCCAAATTGGCAAAATTTTGAGAGAGTCAGATATAATTCGATTAGAAGATATTTATGGTCGTATTAAAAAATAACTCTTATAGGTGCGTGGTCGGATGGTTTATTTAAACCACGTGTAAACTTGTCTATTTCAACATTTTTAATTTTGGTCGAAATTTTATCTGTTATTAAAAAGTGATCAATTCTTAACCCTTTATTTTTTTGCCATGATCCTTTTGTATAATCCCAAAAAGTATATTTTTTATTCTCATTATTAAATAATCTAAAACTATCTTTAAAACCTAAGTTTAATAATCTTCTAAATTCCTTTCTTATCTCTAACTTAAAAAGAGCATCATTTTCCCAATCTTCTGGATTACCAACGTCATTAAAACTTGGAATAATATTAAAATCACCACCAATTATAACCCCATCGTAGTTTAGCATTTCTTTTTTTATAAAATTAAAAAAATTATTTAACCATTTTAATTTGTAGGGGTATTTATCTGTGTTCACTGGATTACCGTTTGGTAAATAAATACATATTAGTTTAACTAATTTATTTTCTATCTTTATATCGGCAGATATAAATCTTGATTGTTTATTTGGGTCTTTGAAACTTTTATCTATTTTAGAAAGTTTTCTTTTTGAAACAATTGCAACACCATTGTAAGATTTTTGACCATATACGTAACTAATATATTTTTTCTTTTCAAAAAATTCGTAAGGAAATTTGTCTTCCTCACATTTTATCTCTTGAAACATTAAAATATCTGGATCAATTTTATCTATATACTTTTCAATATTTTCTGTTCTTATTCTTACTGAATTAATATTCCAGCTTGAAATTATCATATTGAGAATGATATTCCACAACCACAAGATGCTTTTGCATCTGGGTTAACAATTCGAAATGATTTGCTCATCAGATTTTGTTCAAAGTCTAATTTCGAATTTTTTAGGAAATCGTGGCTTAAGCGATCTACTACGATTTGTTGAATTTTAAGATCTGTTTCATTTATTTTATCATCAATAGAAAAGTTGTATTTGAACCCAGAGCAACCTCCACCTTCAACTTTTACCCTGAAAAAGAGCCCTTTGCCTCTTTTTCAAGAAGTTTTGCTATTTGTTTTGTTGCATTTTCTGTTATTTCAAGTGTATTCGTCATTAAAAAATTAAATGGATATTAAATATAAATACTCCAATTTAGCATCATTTGCATCAAAAGATGACAATTTTTTAGGAAGAAAATACCCATATATTCCGAGCAAATACAGAGGAGAATTTCAAAGAGACAGAGACAGAGTTATTCACTGTAATTCATTTAGGAGACTTAAATTTAAAACACAAGTTTTTGTTTATTATGAAGGTGATCACTTTAGAACAAGACTTACACACTCGTTAGAAGTATCTCAAATAGCAAGATCAGTAGCAAGAGTTTTAAAATTAAACGAAGATCTATGTGAAGTTTTGAGTCTTGCCCACGATTTAGGCCATACTCCTTTTGGACATGCTGGTGAAATTGCACTCTCAAATTGTTTAAATAATGATATTTTTGATCATAATATGCAGTCTTTAAGAATACTAATTTTATTAGAAAATAATTATAAAAATCAAAGAGGTCTTAACTTATCATTAAATTGTATTGATGGTTTAATTAAACATAATGGACCATTAACAAATTATGATATAGTACATAATCAATTACCAGAAATTTTAGATTACGGAATTAATCTCAAAAATTCTGGTAGCCTGGAGGCTCAAATAAGTTCTTTATCTGATGATATAGCTTATAATTGTCATGATATCGATGATGGTCTACGAGCAGATTTATTTAATATTGATGATTTATTAGAACTTAAATATTTAAATAAAGTTTTCAAAAAAAATAAAAAAATTACAAAAAATGAAATAGTGAGAAAATTGCTCAATATATTGGTTACTGACCTTATCGAAAACTCACAAAAAAAAATTAAAAAAGAAGAAATTAAAAAAATTGATGATGTTTATAAAAGAAATTTTAATCTTATTAATTTTTCTGATGATGTTAGTATTGGATTAGAAGAAATAAGAAATTTTTTAAATATTAAAATGTACAATCATGAGAGTATAAGAAAATGGAATATAAATTCTGAAAATATTATTAAACAGATTTTTTCTTATTTTAAAAAAAATATAAAAAAAATACCCAATTTAAACAAAGATTTTAGCGAGGATAGAAATATTGCTGATTATATTTCTGGAATGACTGATAAATTCGCTTTAAATCTTTATAATTCTATCAAATAAAATGAATATATATATTTATTATAAAGACATTTTTCTTGATTGTATAAATCACCTGATTGTTGATAAGAAAATTAAAAGCAAAATAACAGTTGAAATTCCAAAACAAAAAAATTTTGGAGATATTTCTTTTAATGCACCTTTAATTTTAGGATCTTCTTTGAATAAGTCCCCTTTAATATTAGCAGAAGATTTTAAAAAGCTAATTTTAAAAAGTAATAAAGATTTTGAAAAAATTGAAATAGCCAAACCTGGTTTTATAAATCTAACTTTTAAGAAAAAAACTTTATTAAATTTTTTAAATAAAATTGATAATAATTTTGGAGAAATAAAAAATATAGAAAAAAAAAAAATTTAATGTTGAATTTGTTTCAGCAAATCCTACAGGGCCACTTCATATTGGTCATTTCAGAGGAGCAATATATGGAGATATTTTATGCAATTTACTAAATTATTGCGGACATTCTGTTACGAAAGAATATTATATTAATGACTATGGAAATCAAATTACATTATTTTTAAAATCTATTTATTATAGAGCTATTGAAATTTTAGAAAAAAAAAATTTTCCTGAAGATAAAGGATTATATCCTGGGAAATACATAATTGAAATAACAAAAGAGATATTAAAAAAAACTGATACAAAAGTGTTTGTCAGTTTCGAAAATGCCAAACCCCATTTGTCAAATCTTGCTATAAATGTTGCTATGAACCTTATTAAAAACGACCTTGCAAATATGGGTGTAAAACATGATCTATTTATATCTGAAAACGATATAGTAAAAAAAAATATTTTATCAAAAGCAATAACTAAATTAAAAAATGAAAATGCTTTAACCAAGGGAGTTTTACCAAAACCCAAAGGTGATAGTGGAGATTGGGAGCCGAGAGAGCAATTATTATTTAAATCCACAAATTATGGTGATGATATTGATAGAGCTCTTCAAAAATCTGACAATACATGGACATATTTTGCTAACGACATAGCATATCATTATCATAAATTAGATAGGGAATACGATCATTACATTAACATCTTGGGTGCAGATCATGCCGGATATATCAAAAGACTTACTGCAGCAGTTACAGCTTTAGATAAAAATAAAAAATTTCAGATTAAGATCAGTCAAATTGTTAAATTATATAAAAGCGGAAAACCTTTCAGAATGTCTAAAAGAGCAGGTGATTTTATTTTAGTGAATGATTTATTAAGCGCAGTAGGTAAGGATGCAGCAAGATTTATGATGGTTTATAGAAGTTCACAATCACCATTGGATTTTGATTTTGATGTCATTAACGATAAATCTAAAGAAAACCCTGTTTTTTATGTTCAGTATGCATGCGCTAGATTAAATTCATTATTTAGTAAATCAAAATTTGATATTGATAAAGAGATTAAAAATGTACAACTTGATTTGTTGGTTCATAATGAAGAGATTAATTTAATAAAAAAAATTTTACAATGGCCAAAAATAATAAATTTATGCTATACAAATTTTGAGGTTCATTATATACCGTTTTATCTATATGAATTATCCTCGGAATTTCATTCTTTTTGGAATTTAGGTAAAGAAAAAGATGAATTCAAAATTATTGAAAATATTGATAAAGATATTTCAAAATCAAGACTATTTTTGCTTCAAAAACTTTATAATATTCTCAAAACAGGTTTAAATATACTTGATATTAAAATACCAAAGCAAATGTAATGACTTATTTTAAGATTTTTTGTTATTTAATTTTTGTTATTTTTAATTTTTTTATAATAAATAATTACTTTTCAAAAAACTTCCTAACACATAAAAAAATAGCTAGAGAAAATTATAAATCATATTTAAATAAAGAAATAAAAAAAATTAAAACTATTCCTAGTAAAAAGAACTTTAAAAAATTTAAAGATAATTCAAAATATTATCAAAAAGACGAGGAGAAACAGTTTTGGAAACTTCTAAAAACGAAATAGTACCAGTTATTTTTGGTTTGCACGGGTTTAGTTTAACAAAAAAAGAAATTAATATTATTAAAAATAATAAAATTTTTGGATTTATTATATTTCAAAGAAATATATTTAGCTTATCACAACTTCAGGCTTTAATTGCCCATATTAAAAAAATAGCAACCAATATGCCAATAATTATGATTGACCATGAAGGTGGTAGAGTAAATAGGTTTTCAAAATTATTTTGCCAAGGTAAGTTTTCTGCAAAATATTTTGGTGATCTATATTCTAAAGATAAAAAAAAATTTTTTAAAGAAGCCAAATTTTTTACTAGTTTTAATTGCAAACTTTTTAAATACTTAGGCATAAACACAATTGCATACCCCACTTCAGATTTAAAATACAAAAAAACACACAGCGTAATAGGAGACAGGGCATTCTCTGAAAATCCTATGGCCGTTAATAAAATTTCTAAATTTTTCATTAAACAATATCAGAGTAGTGGCATAAATTGTGTTTCTAAGCATGCTCCTGGACACGGATTATCTAATATCGATAGCCATTTAAGGCTTCCAATTGTTAAAGAAAGTTATGAATTTTTGAAAAAAAAAGATTTTTTATGTTTTAAAAATCTAAAATCTAAATTTATGATGACTGCACATATAAATTATTCCTCGCTAGACAAATTTATCGCTACGTATTCAAAAAAAATTAATTTAATTATTAAAAATGAGTTTAAATACAGAGGATTAATAATGACAGATGATATTTGCATGAAGGCTCTTAAGCAAAATATCAAGTATAGAGTTTTACAACCATTAATTGCAGGTTATGACATAATTTTACATTGTAACGGCAATATTAATGAAATGAACAAAATTGTGAGTATTATTAAAAAATGGAAGAATCAAAAAATTTAAAGTCAAATTTAAATTTAGAAAATAAAATCAATATGTCTAATGACAAAGTTTTAGAACTTAACATAGATAATTACGAGGGACCCCTTGATCTTTTGCTAGATCTTGCAAAAACTCAAAAGGTAGATTTAATGAAAATTTCTATAGTTCAACTTGCAGAGCAATATATTTCCTTTGTTGAACAAATAAAAAAAAATTTAGAAATTGCTGCAGATTTTTTGGTAATGGCTTCTTGGTTGGCTTATTTAAAATCAAGATTACTTTTGCCGGATGATTTTGATGATGATTTTTCTGCTTCAAAAATGGCTGAAAAACTTAAATTGCAATTAAGAAAATTAGAATTGATTAGATTATTATCCGATCAATTAATGACAAAAAAGCAAATGGGAGTAGATATTTTTTTCAGAGGAATTAAAGAAGGAATCAAAAAAAGAAATACACCAAAATACTCTCTATCATTATATGAATTAATTAAATCCTATGCCGATTTTAAAAAAAGAAAAAATTTTTCATCCATAAATATTAAAAAATTAAAAACATATACAATGGAAGAAGCTATTAAGAAAATTACATCTATGTTTGATAAATTAAAGAATTGGTATGCGCTGTCAGATTTAATACCGCAAACATTTAAAATTAAAAAAAAACTTAGAAGAACAGGTTATGCAGGATCTTTTGTTGCTGGATTAGAGCTAGTAAGAGAGGGAGATTTATTGATAAAACAAAACAAGCTGTTTGATAAAATTTATTTAAAAACAAAAAAATGAAAAAAAAAGATAAAAATCTAGTAGAAGCAATATTATTTGCTGCAAGTGAACCTCTGGATATTGCTACTATAAAGTCTAAAATAAAAACTGGAGTTGATGTTATGAAAATACTCTATGATTTACAAAAAGATTATTCTGAAAGAGGTGTAAATTTAGTACAGCTGGCAGATAAATGGTCTTTTAGAACAGCAAATGAATTATCAACTAAATTAAAAAAAGAAATTATTATTCAAAAAAAACTATCTAAAGCAGCCATTGAAACATTAGCTATTATTGCTTATCACCAACCTGTCACAAGATCTGAAATAGAAGAGATCAGAGGAGTATCTTTTAGCACTGGAACTTTAGAGATATTATTTGAATTGAGTTGGGTTAAGCCAAATGGAAGAAAGGAAATTCCAGGTAAGCCACTATTATATGTAACAACAGATAAATTTCTTAATCATTTTAATATAAATAGCTTAGATGATTTGCCTAATGCAGATGAACTGTTGGCAGCAGGATTAATTGATAGCAGAGTCGATAGTTCAATTTTTGGCACGTCAAAATTCGTTGATATTGAAAAAACTGAAAATAATAAAGAGAATATATATTCAAATATTGATGATATGATTACTGGCACCCTAAATGAGGACAAATAAGCTCTTGTATTTAAATTTTTAATTCAATATAATTAGCTTATGGCTCCTAGTTTTTGGCAAATTGCAGTAGTTGTAGCTTTAGTAGTCCTTCTTTTCGGAAGAGGTAAAATTTCTTCATTAATGGGTGACGTTGCAAAAGGAATAAAAAGTTTCAAAAAGGGTTTGTCAGATGACCCTGAAAGCAACAAATCAATTTCAGATAACGACAACAATAACAAATCAGAAAGCTAATCAATGCCTCAGATAGGATGGTCTGAGTTATTAGTAATTGTGATTTTAGCTGTGTTAATAATAGGTCCTAAAGATATGCCTATAGTGTTAAGAAAAATAGGAAAATCTATAAAAAAAATTAAATCATATGTTTCAAATATACAAGATGATATTGAGCACTCTGCCGATATTGAAAGTGAAATTGAAAAAAATAAAAAAAATAAAAATAATTCTTAAATGTCAGAAAATAAAACCACTGTAAGTGAGCATTTGGTAGAGTTACGTAGTCGATTATTAAAATCAATAATATTTTTAATTGTTACTTTTATTGCTTGTTATTTCTTTTCCGAAAAAATATATAATTTTTTGGTAGATCCTTATGCGCAAGCTGTTAAAGATGATGGAAATAATCGTAGATTAATTTTTACTGCTTTACATGAAACTTTTTTAACTTATCTTAAATTGGCTTTTTTCTCTGCTTTCTTTTTTTCTTGTCCATTAATATTAATGCAAATATGGAAATTTATTGCACCAGGTTTATACAAAGATGAAAAGCTTGCTTTACTTCCCTTTTTGATTGCTACCCCAATCCTTTTTCTTCTAGGTGGAATGTTGGTTTATTACCTGATTATGCCTTTAGCAATTAAGTTTTTTTTATCTTTTGAGACAGTTTCAACAAACGGCTCGTTACCTATTCAACTTGAAGCAAAAGTGAATGAATATCTTTCACTTGTTATGCGTTTAATTTTAGCTTTTGGTATAAGTTTTCAATTACCAGTTTTTTTGACACTTTTAGCTAAAGTTGGTTTCATAACCGCTGAGTATTTAAAAACTAGACGAAAATATGTTGTTATAATAATATTTAGTATGGCAGCTTTGTTAACACCACCTGATCCAATTACACAAATTGGATTGGCATTGCCATTGTTGCTTTTATATGAAATATCAATCTATACAGTGAAGTTAGTTGAGAAAAAATAATGTTAGATATTAAGCTTATAAGATCTGAAACAAGTTATATTATTGAAAGTTTAGAAAAAAGAAATTTAAAAAATTCAAAAAAAATAATTAATGAAATTGTTGAAATAGATAAAGTATATAGAGCAAATTTAGAAAAAAAAGAAAAATTATTAAGTGAAAGAAATATCTTATCTAAAGAAATGGGTAAAAATAAAAATGACAAAAAAAATTTTAAAAATTTAAGCACTAAAGTTGCGTCAATAAAGCAGAAAATATTAAAATTAGATAAAACTATTTTTGAAAAATCAAAACTTTTAGATAATCTTTTACTGTTATTACCAAACATTCCTTATAAGGATGTTCCGATAGGAAAAGATGAAAAATCAAATAAAGAAATAAAAAAAATTGGAAAATGTGTTACAAGTCACAAAATTATACCTCACGACGACATTGGGGAAAAAATGGGAAAATTAGATTTTGAAACTGCTGTTAAAATATCTGGTTCAAGATTTGTTATTTTAAAAGAAAATTTTGCTAAACTCGAAAGGGCATTAATTAATTTTATGATTGATACACATGTTAATGAAAATGGTTATACAGAATATAGCGTTCCGGTTATTGTAAATGAAGACTCAATGTATGGAACCGGTCAACTCCCTAAGTTTAAAGATGAGCAATTTCAACTTACAAATAATCAATGGTTAATTCCAACAAGTGAGGTAAGTTTAACCAATATGGTTTCAAATTCGATCGTTGAGTATAATAAATTACCATTAAGATTTGTTAGTGCAACTCCTTGTTTTAGAGCTGAAGCCGGTGCTGCTGGAAAAGATACAAAAGGTATGATTCGACAGCATCAATTTACAAAAGTTGAATTGGTCTCTATAATTCAACCAGAGTTTAGAATACAAGAATTAGATCGTTTGCTTGGTTGTGCTGAATTAATATTAAAAAAATTAAAATTACCTTACAGAATTGTTTTACTCTCAAGTGGTGACATGGGTTTTAGTGCTGAAAAAACTTACGATATAGAGGTATGGCTACCATCACAAAATACTTATAGAGAGATTTCTAGCTGCTCGTCTTGTGGAATATTTCAATCCAATAGAATGAAAGCAAGGTATAAATCATTAGATAATAAAAATAACTTATTAGCAACTTTAAATGGATCTGGATTGGCAGTAGGAAGAACTATTGTTGCAATACTTGAAAACTATCAGACTGATGATGGTAAAATCTTGATCCCTGAGGTACTTAAAAAATATATGGGAGAGGTCGACTATCTATAATGGCGGAGAGAGTGGGATTCGAACCCACGAATGAGTTGCCCCATTGCCGGTTTTCAAGACCGGTGCTTTCAACCGCTCAGCCATCTCTCCTGAAAA
>MDTG01141206.1_pt1 | contig 14632 bp, 10 predicted proteins | sample 811421 | NCBI WGS metagenome assembly MDTG01 (sample SAMN05326645, study PRJNA326480) | marine metagenome | isolation source: seawater | place: Pacific Ocean: South East | collected 2011
CGACCGCGAGACGGAGACACACCCCTTCTATCTCCGCCACGCCTCCGGCGAGCGCATCCGGGTCGAGCCGGGCGCCGAGCCGCTCCTGGTCGACGCCGTCGACGCCTGGGAGCAGACCGACACGCTCCTCCGCACGGGCGTCGCCGAGCTCAGCCCCGGAGAGCGCTGCATCAGCGAAGGGGTCCTCGAGCGCGCCCCCGATCCAGAGCGCCGCGACGGGGACCGGGGCTATCGGGACATGGCCCAGGGCTGGGTGCTCCGCCCGGCCGAGGGGGAGCGGCTCCACCTCAGCGCCGAGCCGCTCGGGCGCCGGCACCGGCTCCGCTTCCGGGGCCTGGTGAAGGCGGCCGTCATCGGCCTCGGGATCGCGCTCGGCGCGCAGCTCCTCGTCGGCACCTACCTCGCGCGCCTCTTCGCCGGCGAGCCGATCCGCGCCGAGGTGGAGTCGAAGCGCCACTACACGTCGCGGACCTCGCGGGGAGGCACGAACCAGCACTGGGAGGTCGTGGCGCGCTGGCCGGTGAGCGAGCCGCAGGTGCGGGGCTGGGAGCGCTACGCGGGGGATCTCGACGAGCGCGACTGGCAGCGCGCCCGGGAGGGGCGACCCATCTGGGTCCGCCACGTCGAGGGGAGCGAGCTCGCCACGGGCTTCGGTGCGGGCAGCTCCGTGCCGCTCGTGCTCTACGCGCTCTTCCTGCTCGCGGCGCTCGTCACGCTCGGGATCTGGGGCGGCGCGCTGCGCCACCGACGCTGGTACGAGGGGAAGCTCGTGCACACGGGCTCGGGCCGCCTCCCGGCGCCCGAGACGGCATGAGCGGCCCCCCGCCGTCGCGGGCTCGGAGGCGGCGCTTCGCGCTCGCGCTCCTCGCCCTCGCCCCCGCGCTCCTCGGCTGCCAGCAGATCGGGCGGGGCCTCGAGCGCGCGGTGCACGCCTTCGTCTACGTCGTCTCGGCCTCCGTGGCTGTGCTCGCGCTGGTCGTCGCCGCGCTCGCCCTGGACCGGCTCCGTCGCACCCCGCCGACGGCCGAGCGACCCCGCCGCAGCCTGCTGGTGCTCGCCCTGGCCGGGGCGCTCCCGGTGCTCGGCCTCGGCACCTTCGGCGTGCTCGGGGCGCTCCAGGAGGGCGTGCCGCTCGACTGGATCGCGCTGCCCCCGCTCGGCGCCAGCGCGCTCTGGGCCCTCGCGCTCCCGCTCGGCGTGGCCAGCGGGACCGCCCAGGCGGGCCCCCGCGCGAGCTCCGCGGCGCTCGGCGGGCTCTACCTGATCGCCGCCCTCGCGACGGTGGTCCACCTCTGGCCCGGGCCCCGGCTGCCGGCCGGCGCCGCCGCCGAGGTCTCCGTCGGGCCCGAGTGGGTCTGCGTCCGCTTCGAGCGCGGCGAGGTCGTCTGCGACGGCCATCGACCCTTTCGTGGCACCTCGAGCCGCTGGCCCGTCCCCGTCGACGCCCCGCCCGCGGTCTCCCTCCACGCGGGCGAGACGCGGACCTGCCTGCGCACGGACGAGGGGGAGGTGTGGTGCTGGGGGGAGCGGCGCGAGCGCCCCGAGCGCGTCGCCACCGGCGCGCCGGGAGGCGACGCGCTGCGGCTCGTGGGGGACGAGCTGATCCTGCGCCACGGAGCGCGCTGGGAGCGGGCCGATGGGGGCCCGGCCGTCGGCGGCTGGCTGGACGGCGCGGACGCGGTGGCCACCGAGCGCGGCGTGTGTCGCCTCGACGGAGAGACGGTGCGCTGCGGGCGGGCCCACGGGCCGCTGGGAGAGCCGCTCCCCGAGGCGCCCGAGCTGGGCCCGGCCGACGCGCTCCGCGCCGGGGAGCGCCGGGTCTGTGCTTGGCGAGGCGCCACCGTGCGCTGCCAGGGGCGGGCGCCGGAGGGAGGCGCCGTGACCCTCCCCGGGCCCCCCGCCGAGCTGGCCGTGGCCCGCTGGCACGCCTGCGCGCGCGGCGGCGACGGGCGCGTGCGCTGCTGGGGCCGCGGCGGCGCCGGCAAGCTCGGCCGGCCGGGCGGCGAGGACGCGGACGAGCCCGTCGACGTCGGCCTCGAGGGCGTGACGCAGCTCGCGGCGCGCGGGGAGCTGACCTGCGCCGTCGCCCGGGGGACGGTCTCCTGCTGGGGTGTCGTGCCCGCGGGCGTGCGACTCCACGGGGACGCGCAGCGGGCCGCCGTGCGCCCGATCCGCGCGCTCCTCGGCGGCACGCCCCGCTTCTACGATCGGCCCGCGTCGCTCCGCTGGGACTGACCGGGACCGGCCGGGGCTCCGCGGCCCAGACGCGCGGGGGCCCATACCTGGAGGCCGCGCCCGGAGCACGAGCTCGGAGCACGAGCTCGGAGCACGAGCTCGGAGCACGACGCGCGAAGGCCGCGCCCCCCGGAACGGGAGCGCGGCCTTCGCGGCCTTCGCGGCGCCGAGGCCGGCTCAGGGCGTGAAGCGGACGCGGCTCACGGCCGCCTCCACCACCTCGGCCTCCGTGTGCGGCACGCGCATCACCTCGTTGTGGCGCCACCGCTCCATCTCGTTGCGGTGGAAGGGGCTGTCCGGGTCCTCGCTGTTGCCGCCGGGCATGGCGTTCCACGCCTCGGGCCCCTCGGGCGTCATCTCGACGACGAGGCGCTGCTGCGGGCCGCTCCCGTAGTCGAGGCGCTCGAAGTCGAAGACGCCGAAGTTCGACGCGTCGACCACGTCCCGGTCGCCGTGCCGCGGGAAGCCGTTCGGGAACATCGCGTCGTCCGGCGTCGGGATGCTCAGCGGGTCACGCCCCAGCAGGTAGATCGGCACGAGCGCGTCGAGGCGCAGCGTGTGCCGCTCGCCCCAGCGCCAGTCGTCCATCGTCGCCGTCCCGAACGCGCCGTCGAGCCACTCGAGCGCCGCCAGCGCCGCCCGCAGCACCCGCTCCCCGCGCGTCTCCTCGACGTCCATCGTGCCGAGGTCGTCCCAGAGCACGCTGTCGCCGCGCACCTCGTCCCAGGTCACCAGGCTCTCCGGGTCGGTGATCATCCGGATCAGCGTCGTCCCGAGCTGGTTCGAGCGCCACGGCGAGCCGTTCAGCTCCCCGTCCCGGTGCCAGTCCAGCTCGTCGTCGAAGGTCAGGCGCGTGAGCTGCCCCATGAGCGCGTTGAAGATCGAGGTCGCCACGCTGTCCGCGATCTCCGCGTCGCTCGGCGAGCCCTCCACGGCCGCCGGCGTGTCGAAGCTCGTCCAGGCCATCAGCCGGTCGCGCACCATGGCCACGCGGTCGAGCGCGTCGCCGGCGTCCTCGACGGCGGCCGTGAGGTCGGGGTGCGTCCCCGCCGACTCCCGCTCCTCGAGGGCCCGGCCGAGCTCCTCCACCAGGACGGGCGTGAGGATGCGACCGAAGGGCGAGATGGCGTCGTTCTGGAGCGCGCTCATGTCCTCGCGCGTGATGCCGCCGGCGTCGACGAGCTCCACGAGCCGCTCCGTGATGCGCGCGAGCCGGTTGCCCCGCGCGAAGTCGCAGCCGATGTAGAGGTCGTCCGCCGGGTCCTCCGGGTCCACGCCGTTCAGCGCGTCGCCGTCCGCCGTGACGCCATTCGGGTCCGCGTTCGCCGTGGCGATGAAGCCGGCCTCGGGGTTGCGCGCGTGCGGGATGTAGCGCTCGTCGAGGTCCTCCTCGGTCCACTCCATGCCGCCGGTGCCGTCGAGCACGTAGCAGGGCGAGGCCCCCTCGAGCGTCTCCGGGTCATAGGTGAGCGCGCCGGCCTGGCGGATGGGGATCCGCACCGAGCTCGTGTAGTCGATGTTGCCGCTCGAGTCGGCGCTCACGAGCGTCTGCCCGCCCACCTCGAACTTGCGGAAGGCCAGCCGCGCCGCGTCGGCGTCCGCCGCCGTGTAGAGGTCGAAGAAGGCGCCCGCCTCGTTCGAGGGCGTGTTGCCGGTCCAGGCGATGCTGAGGGCCTGCTCCTTGCCCGCCTCGCAGGGCGGCGGGTCGGAGGCCTCGCAGGGCACGCGGCTGCCGGGGATGATCCAGCCGTGGTGGGGCACGCGCTGGAAGGTCACCTCCGTCACGGCGCCCACGTCGTTGCGGATCATCTCGACCCGCTCCTCGATGGCGACCTGCTCCCCGTCGAGCTCCACGGTCCCCGGCCCGTCGCCCGCGTCGGGCGTGATGATCTCGAGGTAGGCGTCGGCCACGTCGTAGCCGCTCGTCGTGAGGCCCCAGGCGACCGTGTCCGTGAAACCGAGGATGATCGCCGGCGTGCCCGCGATCATCTGGCCCGAGACGTTCACGTCGCCCCCGGCGCGCTTCGTGTTCACGTGCGCCATCCAGAAGAGCGGCGGGCTCGTGAGCGAGAGGTGCGGGTCGTTGGCCATCAGCGGGTGCCCGCTCGCCGTGTGGTCGCCGCTGACGACCCAGCTGTTCGAGCCGCGGAAGCCGTCCCCGAAGAGCTGCTCGAAGCGCGCCTCGGAGCGCTCGGCCCAGGCGAGCGCCGCGCCGAGCACCTCGCGCTTGGGGAGCGCCATCTCCGTGCGGAGGGCCGGGCGACGCGGCGGCCGGAGCGCGCGCGAGCCCGTGTCCGTGCCGACGTTCGGGAAGCCGTCGATGTTGAAGACGTCCCGGGCGGGGCGCGTCGGGTAGAGGTCGTGGAAGGCGCCGGCGAGGCGCGCGATGCGCGGATCGGCGGCCTCCGAAGGGAAGGCCTCGAGCCAGCGCGCGAGCCGCTCCGTGCGCCCGATGTCCGAGCCCGCGTCGTAGCTGAGCGAGGCGGCCTGGAGGCGCGCGATGGCGAGCGTGTCGGTCGGCTCCCAGTCGGTGATCAGGTCCGCGGGGAGGATGTCCCCGACGCCCCGCGGGAGCTGCGCGTCGCCGCTGCGCAGCTCGGCGATGTGCGCGTTCACGCCCGCCGTGTAGGCGTCGAGGAGGCCGCGCTCCTCGTCCGTGAGCGTCGGGAGGATGGCCTCGGCGTTCCGGGCGTGCCCCTCGAAGCGCGCGTCGGCGTCGGAGTCGATCAGGCTCGGGTCGAGGCTCCCGCCGAACTCGGCGATGCGGCCCGTGGCCTGGCGCCGGATGAACTCCATCTGGCCCATGCGATCGACGGCCTGCAGGTAGCCCTGGGCGCGCATCGCGTCCTCGAGGCTCTCCGCGTAGATGTGCCACATGCCGCGCTCGTCGCGGACCGCGTCCACGGCGGCGCCGAGATCGGCGAGGGAGCGCTCCTCCTCGATGGGGAGGTCCTCGATGGTCTCGGGCGGGCCGGCGTCCTCCGCGGAGGCGTCCGTGCCGCCGGCGTCCGGCTCCGTCCCGCCGTCGTCGTCGCCACAGCCCAGGGCGCCGAGCGCCCCGATCAGGAGGGCGGCCATCCAGTGCTTCTTCATCACCAAACTCCAAGTCGCAGCGGCGAGGCGTCACCCCCACGCCCCGCTCGTTCCCCGGCGCACCCCAGCGCGCCACCTCCACTCATGGCACGACTCGGGCCCGCCATGCCAGCGTGACCGGCCCGACACGCGCGATGCTCGCGTCAGTCCGGCTGGAAGTAGACCTGCTGGGTCGGGTCCCGGTCGTAGTACTGCCAGGCGCGGTCGAAGGTGAAGGCGCCGAAGGCGTTCACCGCCACGCTCCAGATCAGCAGGAGCGCGAAGCCCGGGCCGAAGCGGCGGCGGCCGAGCGCGAGCAGGGCGAAGAGGAGCGGCAGGTAGTCGAGGCCGAAGCGGTAACCGAACTGCACCCAGCCGCTGTTCTGGTAGGTGAGGTTGAGCAGCGCGACGGGGATCAGCGCCATCCAGAGGGCGACCATCGTGGCGCTCGTCCGCTTCGGCCAGAGCGCGAGGAGGAGCCCCGGCGTCGTCACCCAGAGCGCGAGCCCGTGCCGGCTGATCGTCACGTAAGGCGCCTCGCCGCTGAGCCAGGGCAGCGACGCGCCGAAGATGCCGAGGTTGCGCCCGAGGTAGTGGTAGTTGAAGAGGCCCCAGGTCTCGATGCGCCCGCGCCAGCGGATCTGCAGGTAGGTGTGCCCCCACTCGAAGGGGTCGTCGAAGCGCGCGGCGTTGTGCCACATGGCGATGGCGCCGACGACGAGGATCGGCGCGCTGAAGAGCGCGACCGAGCGGAGCGCGTCCTTCCAGACCACGCCCGCGAGCCACTGGCGGAGGCGGGTCGGCCAGAGCGCGGCCGCGTCGATGGGGGGCGCGTCGGCGGCGCGCGCGGCCCGGAGCGCCTCCACGCCGAAGTAGATGGCCAGGAGCGCCGTCGTCGGGCGCGTGAGGAAGCAGCAGCCGAGCGCGATGCCCGCGAGGACCGGGCGCCGCACGTCGGTGCCCCAGAGCAGGTAGAGGACGATCAGCGGCACGGCGACGACGTGCGCCGCGAACCAGACCGTGCCCTGGACGGCGACGAAGTAGAAGACGCTGCCGAAGGCGAAGAGGGCCGTGAGCACGAGGTCCTCGCGCCGCGTGCGGCCGGAGCGGCCGGTCTCCCGGAAGCGCCGCAGGAGGACGAAGAGGAGCATGGGCCCGAGGCCGGCGACCCAGGCCCAGAAGAGCCGGTCCGGGAGGTCGACGCCGAGCGCGGCGACGGCCGGGAGCATCACCGCCGCCGGGAAGGGCGGGAAGGAGACGTACCAGCGGTAGCGCTCGCGGTCCGGGAAGGAGAAGCGCCCGTTGGGGCACATCTCGCCGGTCTCGACGTCGTAGCAGGCCCAGTCGTTGGTGCCGGGGGGGTCGCCGACGAGGTGGAGCTGGCCGTTGAGCCAGGAGTGGGCGAGGTGGGCGTAGTGGTTGTCGGGGCTGGTCTCGGTGAGCCGGTCGCCGAGCGTGAGGGAGTAGGCGGCGACGCAGACCAGGTAGACGAGCAGCGGGGCGAGCCAGCGGCGGCCGCCTCGAGCCGTGGGGGTCGCTGCGTTGGTCGACGCGCCGGAGCTCTCCGCGTCGGTCTCCACGGCGTCGTCGATCGCGTCCGCGTCGTCGGCGGCGTCCGCGCCCTCGGTGGCGTCCGCGCCCTCGGTGGCGTCCGCGGAACCCGACGCCCGCTCGGCCTCCCCGGCGTCCTCGGCGGCGTCCTTTCCCTCGGCGTCCTTCTCCCCGGCCACGGCGCGCGCGAGCATACCCGCTGCGGCGCCCCGGTCGAGCGCGGCGCCCCGGGCCTCCTCGCGCCCGCCTCCCCCAAGCACGGGAGACCCGCGGGATCGCTCCGGATTTCTGGCCACGGCCCCCACCCCGCGCGGTACAACGCGACCCGGCCGGCGGGCGGGGCCCGCGGAGGAGGGGACCCATGAAGACGACCGATCTCCGGCGGAAGAAGGCCGTCACGAGCGACCCGCTTCCCGAGTACCTGCTGAAGACCTTCGAGGCCTACCTCCCGCACGTCCTCGGCGTGACCGCGCCCGAGCACGCGCCGCTCGTGAGGGAGGCCACCGAGCGCTTCGACGCCTACGTCCAGAGCCTCCCGCCGCACGAGAACGCCCGCGACGACCTCGAACAGCTCCTCTTCGTCACCTGGCTCTTCGGCACCTTCTTCCGCTTCCCACCGCGCGCGCCGTGGAAGCAGGCCGCCAGCCGCCGGCGCGCCTTCGTCGAGCACTTCTACAGCGACGACCAGACGCGCATGGACACGGTCGTCCTCCGCATCGCCGACCTCGGCCAGGCGCTCGGCGTGGTGGTCCCCCGCCTCCGGCGGAAGCTGAAGGACTTCACGCTCAAGGACCTCGCCAAGAGCCTCCGCGAGATGATGAGCCTGGCGTTCTACTCGAACCCGAACGCCGACCCGAGCGTCACCGGCTACGAGCGCATCTGGGATCGCAGCGCCCGCTACGCCCACCGCCACGACGTCGACCGGACGGCCCTCCCGCGGCTCCGCCAGCCCGCCGTCTTCGACCCGAAGGAGGCCGCCTCCATCCACCAGGTCGGCCACCCCTACGACGCCACCCGGCTCTTCGCCAACGACGGCCGCCCCAAGGTCGCCGTCATCGGCACGGGCGCCGGCGGCGCGGTCGTCGCGGCCAAGCTCGCCGCCGAGAAGAAGGGCGGCCGCCCCAAGTACGACGTCGCCGTCTTCGACGCCGGCCCGCGCATGAGCCCGGGCGAGTACCCGCTCGACACCTTCGTCGGCATGGGGCGCCTCTTCGAGGCCGGCCTGCTCACGCTCACCAAGGACCTCGACATCCACCTGCTCCGCGGGCGTGTGGTCGGCGGCGGCACGGTGATGACCTCGGGCCTCTCGGTGCGCCTCCGGCAGGGCACGAAGGACGCCTGGACCCGCACCAGCGGCGAGCTCGCGATCGGCGTCGGCCCGGAGGAGCTCGACGCGGGCTTCGAGGCGGTCCGCGAGCGCTGCCACATGGCGCCCATGGGCGAGCTCGACCCGGCGCTCTACACGGACGCCTCGCACCTGCTCGAGGAGGGCGCGAAGACGCTCGGCCCGGACGAGCCCCAGTGGCGCTTCGACGCCGACGACGCCTGGAACACCGTGATGATGCGCGCGAGCCAGCACCCCGGCGAGCGCCCCGACCAGAACGGCGACTGGTGCTTCGGCTGCGGCCTCTGCAACTACGGCTGCCACTTCGGCCACAAGCTCTCGATGGACCTCACCTACGTGCCCGACGCGATCGCCGCGGGCGCGAAGCTCCACCCGAACCTGCCCATCGAGCGGCTCGAGGGAGAGCGCGACGCGCACGGGCAGATGCAGGTCACGCACCTCGTGCTCGGGCGCGGCCTGAAGGCGCGCGTGAAGGTCGACCACGTCGTGCTCGCGGCCGGCGCCGTGGGCACGCCCGCGCTCCTCTTGCGGAGCGCCGCCCACGACCCGTGCTGGGAGACGCTCCCGCCCTTCCGCGGTGACCACGTCGGCACGGGCCTCGGCTTCAACTACGGCTCGGGCGTGCTCGGGCGCTGGCCGACGCCCTTCGCGAAGCCGGGCCACTTCGGCTTCCAGATCAAGTACGTCGCCACGCGCGCCGAGGACACGCCCTTCGAGGTGAAGGTGAGCGGCGAGGCGCTCGCGAACGACCCGCTCCGGCGCGGCAAACACTTCGCCCGCTGGGTGCTCGAGAACGCCTTCGTCCCGCCGGGGCTGATCAGCAACCTCGTGCCCGGCGTGGGCGCCTACCACCGGCGCTGGATGGAGGCCTACGCCTCCCTCGCCATGTGCGCGACGACCATCGGCTCGCCGCAGACCGGGCGCATCCACGCGGACCGATCCGTCGAGTACCACCTCAGCGATTCGGAGATCGACCTGAACCGGCAGGCGCTCGCGCACCTCGCGCGCCTCTACTTCGCGGCCGGCGCCGAGGAGGTCGGCCTCGCGGGGCTGCGGGAGGATCCGAAGCCGGACGTGGCGCCGCCGGGCGAGGGGCTGCGGCTGACGCGGGAGCGCTTCGGGGACGCGACGGCGGCGGAGATCGAGCAGGCCCTCGAGCCGGTGCTCCACCAGCCCGAGCACATCATGCTGAGCTCGGCGCACCCGCAGGGCGGCCTGCGCATGAGCAAGGAGGCGGAGGCGGGCGCGGTCGACGAGCGCTTCCAGCTCCGCGGCGCGCCGAACGTCTCCGTGATGGACGCCTCGCTCTTCCCCTCGACGATCGTCGTGAACCCCTGGTGGACGATCAGCGCCCTCGCGCACGTGGCCGCCAAGCGCATCGCCGAGCGCATCTGACGGCTCCCTTCGGTCGCGGGGGTCGGGGTTTCGCCGCCTCCGGCGACGACCGGCCTTCGGCCGGGGGGACCGGGCGGACGTCTTCCCGCTCGCGATCCGCCGTCCGTGCTGTCGCTCGCGTCGACGGTCCATGCCGCGTTCGCGGAGCCAGCCGAACGAACACCGCCCCCCGCGCTCCCTCGACACCCCGCGCCTTCACGCACGACCGCCCGCCCTCCCGCGATGCCCCGCCCACGGATGGCGGACGGCGGACGGCGGACGGCGGAGAGCTGCGAGCGAAGCGAGCACCGAGCGGCGCCGCGAACGCAACCGCCCGCCTCCCTCGATGCCCGCCCACGGATGGCGGACGGCGGACGGCGGAGAGCTGCGAGCGAAGCGAGCACCGAGCGGGCTCAGTCGTCGCTCGGGTCGCTCTCGCCCCGGAGGCGGGCCAGGCGCTCGCGGATGCGGGCCTCGAGGCCGTTCGCCGTCGGGTGGTAGTAGCGCCGCCCCGCCAGCTCGTCGGGCAGGTAGGTCTCCCCCGTCGCGTGCCCCCCCTCGTCGTGCGGGTAGCGGTAGCCGCCGCCGTAGCCCCAGGCCTTCATCGCCTTCGTCGGCGCGTTCCGCAGCTTCAGCGGCACGGGCAGCGCCCCCCGATCGCGCACGTCCTTCTGCGCGCCCAGGAACGCCATGTAGCTCGCGTTCGACTTCGGCGCGACGGCCAGGTAGGTGCAGCACTGCGCCATCGGATGCAGCCCCTCGGGCATGCCGAGGCGCCGGAACGCCTGGTCCGCCGCCACCGCCACCTGCAGCGCCCGCGGGTCCGCGTTGCCGATGTCCTCGCTCGCGAAGATCACCAGCCGCCGCAGCACGAAGAGCGGGTCCTCGCCGGCCTCGAGCATGCGCATCATCCAGTAGATGGCCGCGTCCGGATCGCTCCCGCGCATCGACTTGATGAACGCGGAGACGACGTTGTAGTGCTCCTCGCCGGCCTTGTCGTAGAGCAGCGTCTTCGACTCGAAGGCCTGCGAGACCGCGTCCACGTCCACCGGGCGCCCGTCCGCCGCCAGCGCCTCGAGGACCGTCAGCGCCCGCCGCGCGTCCCCCCGCGAGGCCACCGCCAGCGCCTCGAGCGCCTCGTCGTCCACCTTCGCGTCCGGGAGCCCGCGCTCCGCGTCCCCGAGGGCGCGCCGGAGAAGCTCCTCGACCTCCTCGGGGCTCAGCGCCTCGAGGCGGAAGACGCGCGCGCGGCTCAGGAGCGCGGCGTTCACGGCGAAGCTCGGGTTCTCCGTCGTCGCGCCGATGAGCGTGACCGTCCCGTCCTCCACGTGCGGCAGGAGCGCGTCCTGCTGCGCCTTGTTGAAGCGGTGGATCTCGTCGACGAAGAGGATCGTCCGCCCGCCGCGGCGGCGTCGATCACGCGCCGCCTGGAGCAGCTTGCGGAGCTGGGGCACCCCGCCCAGGACCGCGCTGAAGGGCTCGAAGTGCGCCGAGGTCTCGTGGGCGACGACCCGCGCCAGGGTCGTCTTGCCCGTGCCGGGCGGGCCCCAGAGCACGAGCGAGGGGACCTTGTCCGCGCGGATCAGGCGGGCGAGGAGCTTCCCCGGCCCGAGCAGATGCGCCTGGCCGACGACCTCCGGGAGGGCGCGCGGGCGCATCCGGTCGGCCAGGGGCGCGCTCTCCTGGGCCTGCCGGTCGAAGAGATCCATCGCTCTTCCCGTGCCGGATCACCCCGCGGGAGGCAAGCGCCGCCGTCGTGGGCGGGGGGAATCGGCGGCGCGTCAAAACTTCGACGCCCCTCGGACGTCTCAGAGGGGAGAGCTGTCCCCGATCCGTGACATGGATGTCCGGGATCGCTCGGCTGCTCACGGCGCCGACGGCCTCCGCGCGACCGCTCCCCCCACCAAACACGAGGAAGCGAGGGTCGGCCCTTGGCGGCACGACCGTTGCAGCTCCAGACACCCGAACACCCGACGACACCGCCCGAGCTCGACCCGCTCGGGTCCGAACACTCCCCTTCTCCTCATGCGCGTCTTCGACCTCCTCCACGACCACCAGCGGCTGCTCGCCAAGGCGGCGCTCGTGCCGCTCGAGCCGGAGGAGGCCGTGCGCCTCGAGGCCCTCGGTCGCCTGCTGCGTGGCGACGCCCGGCGACCCCGCGATCGGCGCGTCATGCCCCGCATCCGCTGCGCGCAGCCCGTCCAGCTCGCGACCCCGACGGGTTTCCTGGCCGGGACGCTGCGCGACCTCTCCGGAGGCGGCTTCCGCATCGAGGCCAGCCTGGCGCTCGCGCCGGGCGCCACGCTGGGTGTCCACCTCGAGGACGGCTCCCGAAGCTACGTCTTCCCCGCCCGCGTGGTCTGGGCCCGCGGCCCGCTCGCCGGCGTCGCCCTCGCCGGCATGCCCCAGCGCGACGGCCTCGGCGTGCGCGCCGCCTGAGCCCACGCGCGCCTCCGGGCCCCGCCCATTCTCCCGTGGCCCATCCCGTTGCCCGGGCCGCACGCGCCGCCGTTGCCCATCCCGTTGCCCCGGGCCGCACGCGCCGCCGTGGCCCAGCCCGTTGCCCGGGCCGCACGCGCCGCCGTGGCCCAGAGGCCGCACGCGCCGACCTCGCCCGGTCCCCGGGTGGGGACGCCCATCCAGGGAAGGGTTCGTCGTACGCACCCGACACCGGCGGCGCGGATGTCGGGTCTTTCCCACACCCCGGGGTCCGCGCCACGGCTGGAGCTCGTCCTCCTCCCTCGGCACGACCCATGCACCTGGATCCCGTGAGCTCGGAATCATTCAGCCCCACCGCAGTCGACCGAGCCCGAACCCCCGAACCCCGAATCCGACCCGAGAGCTTCATGCGCGTCTTCGACTTCGTCCACGACCACCAGCGCCTGCTGGCCCGAGCCGAGCTCGCCCCGCTCGACCCGGCGGAGCGCACACGGCTCGACGAGCTCACCCGGCTCCTCGGCGGTCAGGCCACCGACGCCCCCGCCGACCGGCGCGCCATGCCCCGCATCCGCTGCGTCCTCCCCGTGCGGCTGGTGACGCTGGCGGGGGTCGTGGAGGGCGTGCTCCGCGACCTCTCCGGCGGCGGCTTCCGCATCGAGACCACCCTCCCGATCGCGCGCGGCGAGTGCGTGGCCGTCCACCTCCGGATCGGCTCGCGGCGCTACGCCTTCCCCGCGCGCGTCGTCTGGTCGACCGGCCACTCCGCCGGCGTGGCGCTGGCCGGCGTGCCGCAGCGCGAGCGCGCCCGAGGCGCCGCCTGAGCGCGCAGATCCCGGACGCGCCCATCGCCACCGTGCTTCCCCGAGGGCGGCCTGCTATGCCCCCCGAGCCATGCGCATCGAGGCGGACGCGGTCATCGACCATCCCCGGCCGGCGGTCTTCCGGGCCTACCGCGATCGACTCCCGCAGCTCGTCGAGGGCCTGCCGCGGATCCGCTCCATCGAGATCGAGGAGCGCACCGAGGACGGCCCCATCGTGCGCCTGACGAACGTCTGGTACGGGGCCGCGAAGATCCCCTCCGTCGCCGAGAAGGTGCTGCCGGCCGTGCTCTCCTGGCACGACTACGCCGTCTGGGACGAGAGCGCCTGGCGGGCCGAGTGGCGCCTGGAGAGCCACGCCTTCCCCGAGGCGGTCCAGTGCGCCGGCGAGAACGTCTTCGTCGACCTCGGCGACGGCCGCACGCGCGTGGAGATCGCCGGGGAGATCCGCATCGACCTGACGAAGGTGCGGGTCATGCCCGAGCTCATCGCCGGGAAGGTCAGCGAGGCCGTCGAGCGCTTCCTGGTGCGGCAGATCACGCCGAACCTCCTCGCCGTGAGCGACGCCCTCGCCGACCACCTCGACGGCGTCGGCGAGCAGCCCGCGGCCCCCTGACGCGCCCGCGGTCACGGAGCCGCGCGGGGCGACGGCGCGAGGCGACTGCGCGGGGGCGAGCGAACGGAACGACTGCGCGGCGGCGAGCGCGGGACGACCGGCCGGAACGACTGCCCGGAACCACTGCGCGCGGAACGAATACGCGGGACGACCGGGCGGTACCGCGGCCTTCAGTCGTCGTCGTCGTCGAGCTCGTCGCCGCCCTCGGCCGCGCTCCGGAGCGTCGCCCGGTGGTCCACGGCCTGCGCGAGCAGCCCCTCGAGCGCGCCCCGGATCTCACCGAAGTCGAGGCTCTCCGTGGGCAGCTCGACCGTGAGCACGACGTCGCCGTCCTCGTCGTAGGCGAACTTGTGCTGGAACATGTCCCGGTTCATCCGGAGCAACCAGCGCGAGAGCTCGAAGGAGTTGTTCCCGCGGGTCGACAGGAAGGGCACGACGCTGGCGACGAGCCAGTTCTCCTGCAGGCGCAGGTACACCGTGAGCTCCCCCTCGTCCGTCGCGTGCACGCAGCGATAGGTGGCCTTCCCGTGCGGGCTGGCCTCCCAGCCGAGCGTGTCGAGGTGCTCCTGGAGCGTCGCCTCGTCGAGCATGGCCGCAAGCTCCCCCGTTTGGCCGAACGGGTCAACCGCGCGGCGCTCCCGGGGTCGGCGTCAGTCGAGCAGCTCGAAGCTCGTCACCCGCACCGCGTCGCCGACCATGCCGACCGTGACCTCGGCCTCGTCCCGGCGCCCCTCGACGCGCGCCTTGGCGCCGTCCTTCTTCAGCCCTTCGGGCGGATCGATGAGCTCGACGGTCTTGCCGTCGTCCGTGACCAGGGCCCAGAGGCCACCCTCGAGCCCCAGCTTGCGAATCGTTCCGCGCATGGCTGCATGGTAACCGCTGCTCAGGAGCCGTGCTCTTCCAGGTGCTCGCTCGAGATGTCGACCGTGTCCGTGTAGGGCAGCACCTGGGCGTCGTGGTGCCGCTGGATGGACGCCGCGAGCTGCGTCGCGGTCTCGAGCGGATCGCCGGCTCCGTCGCCGCGCTCGGCCTCGGGGACGCCCACGAGCTCGGCGCGCTCCTCGAGCACCGGGATCACCGTCGAGCGAAGCGCCTGGCCGTGCGCGCGCAGGCGCCGGCGCGCGGCCGCCTCCCGACGCCGCCCGAGCCCGAGCCCGAGCCCCATGCCGAGGAGCAGGCCCC
>MDTG01240640.1_pt1 | contig 14632 bp, 13 predicted proteins | sample 811421 | NCBI WGS metagenome assembly MDTG01 (sample SAMN05326645, study PRJNA326480) | marine metagenome | isolation source: seawater | place: Pacific Ocean: South East | collected 2011
GTGCCTTAAGACAAAGTACCATTGGCGCAGAAAGGCTTGACTTCCGAGTTCGGAATGGGATCGGGTATTGCCCTTTCGCAATAATCACCAGGCATGAGGTTTATACTAAAAATTAATACAAAGTAAATACTAAAATTGTTATTTTTAATAAAGAAAATACTACTTATTTAAAAATAAATAATATTTATTTTATATTTTGGATAAACTTTCTTATATAATCTTTAATATCCTCTTTACCAAAGAATTTGTATACCTTGTTTGATAAATTCATATTTGTCAGCGCGGATGCATACCTCTCACCTCTTCTTTTTGGAAGATATCTTATCTTTGTTTTAAAAAAATTTGCAACTTCTAAAATACTATAATTTTTACGACTTGAAATACTATAGTGTCTACACTTATTTTTCCTCCAGGCTAAAAAACAAATTCTAACTGTATCTATAATGTGAGTAAATCTTCTAGTTTGTGTTCCTGGTCTCACAACTGGAAGTGGCCGTTTTAGTTTATAATGATTTTCAAAGATTCCTATAACAGTAGCCATATCTCCAGTTTCAATCTGATTTGGGCCGTAAACATTGTAAAAATAGATTATTTCAAATTTAAAATTAAACCATTTTTTTAAATTTTCTAACAATTCCAAATTTTTAGATTTAGTAAATGCGTATGGAGATAAATTTTTATCTCTACCTTGATTGCCTAGAGATGCTGATGTTGCAGAATAAATAAGTTTTATTTTATTTGTCATACAAAAATTAAATACCTCATGGGTCCCAATAGAGTTAGAACTAATACATTCATCCATTTTTAAAAAGCTTTGGTATATTCTTGCAAATTCACCAAAGTGGAAAATAGAATTTATACTTTTTCTGTAATTATTTAATACCTTAGAAATATATCTAGTATCAGATTTGATATATTTCACTCGTTTTGACTTGATATGATTTTTTTTTAAACCAGATGAATAATTATCTATACTTATAATTTTAAATTTTGAATTTTTTAAAATATAATTTATTAAATTTGACCCCACGAATCCGGCTCCACCAGTGACAATAATTAAATTTTTCATACAAAAGTATTAACAATCAAGAAATAAATTTTTTCATTTTTTAATTTATCAACTTATTAATATATTTAGATATAATATAATCAAAACCATATTCATATTTTTTATTTCTTTTAAATTTTCTTATAAATTCATGAGCTTGGACTCTTTTTAAGAACCATTCTTGATTGAATTTTTTATATTTAGAGCTTATTCCCTCATTATTTACTTTGTAGTAAGTAAGTTGTTTTTTTAAAATATGGTGTTTTTGTAAAACGATTTTTGAATAAAAAAATAGTCTGGCGTCAATTTCAAGTAATGTATGTTTGTAACCTTTATCTACCTTAAAGAAATTTTTTAATTCTTTTTTTCTAATAGAAAATGTACTTGTTGGATAAAATTTTGGCCAAATATTAATAAAAGTTGGAATTTTTCTTTTTAAAATATAATCATATTTTTTGTTTTTTTTTATTATTTTAGGTATATCTTGAACTATATTAGTATTTTTATTTTTTGAAAAAAAATTATTGATTTCATCGAGTTTACTTTTTTTAAATAAATCATCTCCATCTAACAAACATATAATTTCGCCACTTGAGACTTTGAAAGCTTCTCTTGTTGCATATATTTGGTTAAGTGCACCATATTTGAATTTTTTTTTTAAATAAATTACTTTTAATAATGGATTTTTAAATTTTTTTAAAAAATTTTTTGTTCCATCATTTGAACCTGTATCAGCAACAATTATTTCATAATTTTTATAATTTTGTTTAATACAAGAATTTAAAGTTTTAATTATATATTTATCTTTGTTATAAGTAGATATTAGAATAGAAATTTTGTGTTCAGTTTGTTTCATAAAAATTTTTATTTAGATATGCATACTCAAAAGATTTTCTAAAAACCATTTTTGATTTATATATTTGATAAAAATTGTTCGAAATTAGGATTTTATTTATTTCATGAAATTTATACGTTTTTTTTATCATTAGATCATAATGATGTTCAAACAAAATAAGTCTAATATTTTTCAAATATTCTTTAAGATTTCTCAAAACAAAAAATTCATATCCTTCTGTGTCAATTTTTAATAAATCAATTTTTAATATGTTATTTTCTTTAACATACTTTAAAGCAGATTTTACATAAATATCATGATTTGTAATTTTTGCATTTTTATTGAAAAATTTTAAAATTTTTTTTTTTCTCTCGAAATACTTGGTGTTTACATCTATTTCATTAAGGGTTGAAGACGAAGTCTCCAGCACTGTTTGAATTTTTGTTTTAAAATCTTTGTCTCCCAAAGCGAAATTGTTTTTAATACAAAATTCCGACAATTTAGATTTATTCAAATTTTTTGTTAATATATTAAAATTGTTTCTAATTGGCTCAAATAGATACGATTTATTTATATTAAAATGTTTAGAAAATAAAATAGTTGTCTCCCCGTGATGAGCTCCAACATCGAAGAAAATTTGAATATTATTTCCTATATTTTTTTTTAAAACTTTAATAAGTTTTTTTTTATAGTTAAATTCTAATATATATAACAAAAAATTGTAAATTAATTTCATATCCTATTTAAAGTAAATTATATAATTATTTTTTTTTATAGCTTTAATTTGGGTTTTTCTGGTACAAGGCTGATCTATTGACCAACACCTGCCCTCGGTTATATTTAAAATTACACCATCTCCTATATTCTTAGGCTTAAAATTGTGATTTTCTAATCTGAAGTTTACACTTTTCAATGGTTCAAACTTATAAATAGTAATTTCATTTGAAATTCTATTAATGTTTCTTCCCGCATAAACAATTATCGCTACTAAAATAATATACTTAGCATACTTTAAGGATCGAGAATTTATTTTTCTTCTAAAAAAGAGAGTAAACGGAAAGAAAATTAAACACCCCAAAAGTACAAAACCTCCATACCTTAATTGAGGAAATTTAAAAAACCATATTATAAAAATTAAGCATACTGATAAAAAAATGATATATAATTTTTTTGTAAATTTAATTTTTTCTTTTTTGAAATTTTTAAATGTGAATAAAGTGATTAAGGTTATTAAAATTATACCCAAAAATAGATCTGAAATTTTGTTAAAAAAGTAAGTATTGTACCAATTATTTACCCAGTTTAAACCACTTACATAGTTATTCTTATCTTCAACAGTGAAATTAGGTGTAGCCCCAGCTTTTGCCCACAACTCATACCAATTTCTCATCCATTCAATTTCTGTTGGGTCCAAAGACCATATAAAATTTTCATAACATGTAATTTGTAAAGGATATAAAAGACATCCTGTATTTGAAACTTGAATAAAAATATGACCTACTAAAAAAAAAATTATGAAGACCGATGATTTTGAAAAAATAATTTTTGATAATATTTTTGGTTCATCTTTTATATAAAAAATAATAGGAAGTAAAAGTAAAGAATATATTACAAAATAAGATTTAATTGTAACAATATAAACAAGCATTAAAATTACAAAAAATAAATTACTTAGATCTAATTTTTTTTTTGACATTAAATCAATTAATAAGGTCACAACAACAAACATCAATATTTGTCCTGATCTATCTGTTCCATGTTCTGCGAGCCTATAAAATACAACGATTATAAAAACAAAAGATAGTAAACTGAAAAAAAATAAAATATCATTTTTTTTTGTTTTTATTATTTTTTCATAAAGTAAACATAATGAAAACGTAAAAATATATAATTGCGTAAAGTTAAAAGAATTAAATTTTACATAAGGTAAATAAAATAAGGAATTTGAATAAAATATAGATGAAGGTGTTTTAAATCCTATGTTAAAATGTCCTAAACCAAATTGTAGCTTGTTTTGAGCAACGTTCAAAGTGTAAGGTAAGTGGTACCAGCCAAAATCATCGTGAGTTTTATACATGATACTAAAACAAAATATAAACAAGAATATGGACGAAATTTTAATTAAATCTTTTTTTTGTAAGTTATAGTAATTAAAATATTTTAAAAAAATTAATAATCCTACACTATGAAATATAATATTGTGAACATAAGAATGTGAAAAAAAAAAGTTAGTGAGATAAGATAGAAATGCTATAAAAAAAAGTCCTAAAAAACCTAAAACAACTAAACTAAAGTTTTTGTTATAATTATTAAAAATTTTAGAAAAAAGTACTCCATATCCTATAATAGAAAATAGAATTATGATATAATAAGATGATTGAATAAGAAAACTCATATCTTCTTTATGTCATATATTGAAAAAATTAGAAAATACAAATTTTATAATTTACTAATATTTTTAACTTTTTTTTCTCTGATTTTAGGTTTTTATTTCAATGAAGATTCAACGGGTGGAGCATTTGAAGACCATGTTATACATGACCAAATTTCTAATTATTTCTTTTTTGATTTCAAAGATACTTTTTTAAATTACGATCAGCTCAAAACTAGGCACTCACCAATTACACCAATGTTTTTTTCTCTATTTAAATTTTTAAATATTAATGAAGACATCGTAAGATTTTTCAATTTATTCACAACACTTGTATTAGTTTATTTCTTTTATAAGTGTCTTAAAATTTGCTATCCCAACATTAATGAAAATTATTTAAAATTAATCTCATCTGTCATATTTTTATCTCCTACAATCAGATCACTTTCGATATGGCCTGATAGTCATTTATATGGTCTTATTTTTTTTATGATTTCAACTTTTTTCTTCATTAAATTTAAATTTGAGAAAAAAAGTAAAAAATTTAATTTTGTAATTTTAAATATATTATTTCTTGCTTTAAGCAGTTACATTAGGCCGAGCTTCTCTTTATTTTCAGTTTTTTTTTTTTATAATTTTTTAATCGAATATAAATTTTCTAAAAAAATATTATATATAATATTAGTTAATATTGTTTTATCTATCCCAGCTTTTTATTATCTTTTTGTTTTAGATGTAATGTTTTTAAGTAATCATGCTTTTGAAGATATAGATCTAATTACTAGAATTAATTTATCAAACAAAATTTTAATAATTTCTTCAATTCTTCTTTTTCATTTAATTCCATTTTTTTTTTGGAAATATTCTTATTTTATAGAAAAAATAAGAAATTTTAATATTTTTGATATCACCTTTATATTATCTTTATCTTCTTTATTAATTATATTTTTTAATTATAAGAAAGAATTTACTGGCGGGGGAATTTTTTTTCATTTATCTTTTTTATTTAATTCGACTTATTTATTCTTTGTAATATCAATTATTGGTATATTAATTTTATATTTGTTATCAAAATCAAACTTTAAAAATTTTTTATTACTATTAGTTCTTATATTATCTAATCCTCAACTTACTATTTATCATAAATATTATGATCCTTTACTTTTAATATTATTTTTTTTGTTATTTGATTTAACATATAAAAAGCAAAGTATTAAATCTAAACATATTTTGTTTTTTTATTTTCATAGCATATTTTTTTTGATAACAAATCTTATAAAATAATATATGAATAATTTAACACTATTAATTCCAGCAAAAGAAGAGGCCGAGTCTTTACCATTAGTTCTCAAAGAATTGGAAAAGTATAACTGTCGAAAATTAGTTGTAATGAGCAAAGAAGACAAAGAGACAATTAAAGCTATTGAGGATTATAGTTGTGAAAAACTCTATCAAAAGAAAAATGGATATGGAGCTGCTCTAATTGAAGGTATAGAACATATAGAAACAGAGTATTTATGTATTTTTAATGCGGATGGTTCATTTAACCCTATTTACTTAAATGAAATGTTAGATATGTCGAAAAGTAATTACGATTTTATTTTTTCGTCTCGATACTCATTAGGAGGCAAAACAGAAGATGATACTATTTTGACCTTTGTAGGTAATAAAATATTTACACTTTTAGGTAATATCTTCTTTAAGTTATCAATTGGAGATATTCTTTACACATTTGTATTAGGAAGAACAAAATCTTTTAAAAAATTGAATTTAAAAAAAGTTGATTTTAGAATTTGTGTAGAATTACCAATAAAAGCTAATAGATCAAGTATGAGGTATACTAACATGGGTTCCCACGAAAGAAGAAGATTCAAAGGCTTTAAAAAAGTTAATGAATTTAAAGACGGATTTTTAATATTAGTAGAATTAATAAATTTATTTATCTCTAGAAAACCTTGACTTTATTTTTTAAGAAAAAGTAAAATATTAAATAAATTAATATATTAAAAATTAGAATTATTGACAAATTTTCTGTGTGGTGTGCAAATTTAGATGCTACTAAAAGCGAAATTAAATTATATGAATTTATTAGAATACCTGTCAAAGAGTTTCCAAAATTATGTATCCTAAATTTCTTATTAATGAACATAAATAATAAGTGATGAAAATGATAATTATCAGGTGAAGATGGTGAATTTTTAGAGATAAGTTTTCTGATTATTGAAAACAAATTTTCAAATGCTGGGTACCACAGTAAGTTTAAAACAAAAATTGGAGAAATATTTTCGTTATTATTTGCTAATAAAATTAAAAAGTACCCCATCAGAACTGCAAGAAAATATGCGCCAGAATCACCCATTATTATATATGATAAAAAATTAAATATTGCTAAGGAAAATAATATTATTGATAAAAATTTAAAAAAATCTAAATAAAAATTTATATCCATAGAGTTACATGTAATAACTACTATTAACGTTACGATTAAATAATAAATTATCAATAAATTATTTACCCCATCAATAAAGTTAGATCCATTTACTAAAACTAGAAAACAAAAAATAGTAAAAGTTATTTGAAAATAATTATTTTGAATTAAATTATCAATTATACTTATTCTTGTTTCATTGACAAATAATGATGAACCAACGACTAAGTAAATTAAAATGATCGACTGCAATATTATTCTTAACTTTGGAGAATTAATTAAGTTAATATCTGAAAATAAGCCTAGTAGTAAAATAAAAAATAAAGAGCTAATTAAGTAAATGTCAATGTCAAATAATTGAAAAAATGTAAGAAAAAATAAAAGAATTCCACCAATTTGTAATTTTTTAATTTCTTCTTCTAAAAGCTTTTTATGTATATTATTTTTGCTTTGCTCTACTAGTATATTAAATTTTGAGCACAAAAGTTTAAATATAAAAATAATAGAAATTGACAATAAGAATAAAAAAAAAAGTTTGATCATTTATTGTTCAAATAATATTCAATTGATTTCTTTAAACCAACATCTAATGAAACTTTAGGTTTCCAACCAAGTTTTCTTATTATTGAACTATTTAGATTTTTTTTTTTTGTACCATCAGGATATCTACTATCAAAATATATTTTTCCTCTATAATCTATATATTTAGAAATTTTTTTGGATAAATTATTAATAGTTATACTTTTTCCAGATCCTATATTAATAATCGGAAATTTTTTTTTACAGGTTTTGTATATTAATTTTTTTTTTTTATTTAAAACAAGAAATATAGCTTCAGCTAGATCATCACAATACAAAAATTCTCTAACAGCCTTCCCAGTACCTAATAAATATAGTTTTTTTTTTTTATTTTTTTTTGCGTGTTGGGTTTTATTTATTATGGCTGGTATTACATGTCCACTAAATTTATTAAAGTTATCGTTTATTCCATAAATATTTGTTGGCATTAAACATACAATATCTAAGTTAAAATCATTATAAAGCACTTCACATAACTTAATTCCCGCAATTTTTGCAATTGCATAAGATTGATTTGTCTTTTCAAGTTTTCCTGTTAATAAATAATCTTCTTTGATTGGATTTCTTGCGTGCTTTGGATAAATACACGATGTGCCTAAAAAAATAGTTCGCTTTATTTTTTTTTTTAAAGCAAGTTTAAGTAATGTATTTTGTATCTCAATATTTTCAAAAAAAAAATCTTTTTGATTACTGCTATTAGCCATGATACCACCAGCTTTTGCAGCAGCCATTATCATATAATCAATTTTTTTTTTTTTAAAAAATCTTTGCGTTTTATCAAAATTTCTTAAGTCTAATCTTTTTTTTCTTACTGTTAATATGTTTTTAAATCCCTCTTTCAACAATTTTCTGTGCACCGCACTACCTACAAGACCGTTATGTCCTGCTAAGAATATTCTACTATTTTTTTTCATTTAAGTTTAAATTAAATTTTTTTTTGCTTTATTTATATCCGCATCCAGCATATCTTTAACAAGGTCTTTTATTGAATATTTAAGTTTAAAATTTAGATCTTTCAAAGCCTTCTTTGGATCTCCCTTTAAATAATCAATATCTAGTGGCCTGTAATATTTTTTGTCAACTTTGATAATTAACTCTTTTTTATTATTCTTTATTAAATATGCTTTTGTATTGTGTCCCTTGCCAGTCCATACGATTTTAAAATTTAAATACTTGCAACAAAAATTTACAAATTCTTTTACACTATAGCTTTTACCTGTAGCAATAACATAATCTTCTGGAGTTTTTCTTTGTAACATTTTCCATTGCATTTCAACATAATCTTTAGCATGACCCCAGTCTCTTTTAGCATTAACGTTACCTAGATATAATATCCCTTTTTTTCCTAATTTTTTTTTGGCGAGAAACATCGTTATTTTTCTTGTAACAAAAGTTTCTCCTCTTCTTGGGCTTTCGTGATTAAATAAAATACCATTACATGCAAAAATTCCATAAGCTTCCCTATAAAGTTTAGTAATCCAATATGAGTAAAGTTTTGATACACCGTATGGAGATTTGGGAATGAATTTTGATTTTTCATTAAAAGATTTATTTCCATCTTTTTCTCCAAATAACTCTGATGTGCTTGCCTGATAGAATTTAGTCTGTTTTAGTTTTAAAAACCTTATAGCTTCAAGCAATCTTAATGTTCCAATACCACTTACCTCAGATGTATATTCTGGAATTTCAAAAGAGTGTCCAACGTGACTTTGTGCTCCTAGATTGTATATTTCATTTGGTTTTATTTTATTTACCAGATTAAATAAGCTATTTGAATCTATTAAATCTCCATAATGTAAGAAAAAATTTTTACTTACATGAGAGTCAACATATAAATGATCAATCCTCTCAGTATTAAATGATGAAGATTTCCTTTTTATTCCGTGTACAATATAGTTTTTTTTTAAAAGAAATTCTGCTAAATATGACCCATCTTGACCCGTAACTCCAGATATTAAGGCAATTTTTTTCTTCATAAATTTTTTTTTTGTTTAATTTTTTTTTTTAAATAATTCAATCCAAGATTAATAACTAAAAATACAGATATTAATATATTTTTTTTTTCATATAAATAATATACCTTAAAAGCATTTAGAAATTTATAATAATAGGAATTTGATAAAGAATTTTCTGTTTTTCTCCACTTAGCTAGAGTTTTATTTATACCATCTATTTTTATATTATTTCTTGAAAGTTCTAACCAGAGCGCGTAATCCTCTTTTGTATTAATATTTTTAAAATTTGAAATATTAAATAATTCTTTTTTTATCATTACAGTTGAAAGTCCGATATCACAGGAATTTATTAGATCATTATATTCCAAATTTTTTTTTGCAATATTTAAACCAATAGAAATATTAGATGAATTTATTATCTCGTAGGAAGTGTGAGAAAATTTAGAATTATTTTTTTTCATGAAATTATATTGATACTCAATTTTATTTTCATTCCATATATCGTCACAATCTACAAATGCTATGTATAAACCTTTCGAAATTTTAATACCTTCATTTCTTGACATTCCAGCACCTAAATTACTATGGTTACTAAATACTTTGACCCTTTTATCGTCCTTTACAATATCATTAATGAAATCTAAATCCTTTTTATCATAGTCATCATAAATTATAATAACTTCTAAATTTTGATATGTTTGATTGATTACAGATTTATAAGTATCTTTAAAATACTCTTTTTTTTTAAAAAAAGGCATTATAACAGTAATTAATTCCATAAATTAAATTTTATTTATATAAAAAAATAATGTCAAAAAAAACTAAATTAATTTTTTTTCATCCATATTCTAGTTTAGGCGGTGCTGATAGATCATTAGCAAGGTTAATTAATAATTTGGATATTAATAAATTTGAAGTAGCTTTTATATGCCTTAACAACCCATATATATTAAATTTTCTAAAGAGAAAAATTAATATTATTAAATTAAAATCTAATAGGTCCATATTTTCAATTTTGGAAATTAGAAGATATTTAAATAAATTTTCAAACGAAAAAAATGTGATCTTTGTATCAAATCAAAATTTTGCAAATGTAATTTCTACATTTATTATAAAAAAATTTCCAAATATAAAATTGGTTTTGATAGATAGAAATCACATTGATGAACTAGAATATTCAAATAATCTTTTAGACTCATTTAAAAAAATAGTTATAAAATTTTTGATGAGATTATTTTATAAAAATTCTGATCTTATTATAGGTAATGCAAAAATCTTAAGTAGGGATTTATCTTTATTGGTAAAGAAAAAAGTAAAAACTATATATAATCCAGCTAAAGATAAATCAATAATAGCTTTATCAAATAAAAAAGTAAAAATTATAAACAAAAAAAAATTAATTATAAATATTGGAAGATTAGAAATACAAAAAGATCATATCACATTAATAAAATCAATTGAAAACCTTTGTGATATAAATTTATTAATTATTGGTTATGGATCCTTACTTGTTAAATTGAGGAAAATAATTAAGACAAAAAAACTTAAAGATAGAGTTAAAATAATTACCAATATATCAAATCCATATCCTTATTTAAAAAAAGCAGACTTGTTCGTTTTATCATCACTTTACGAGGGTTTTCCAAATGTTTTGACTGAAGCAATAATGTTAAATATTCCCGTGCTTTCTTCTAATTGTAGGTCAGGGCCAAAAGAAATTCTTTTTAATAATAAAGACCAATTGTTTGAACCAGGCAACCATTTAGACCTTGAAAAGAAAATTAAAAAATTCTTTAAAAATAAAAGGGCTTTTAAACTTAATTCAAAAAAATTATATAAGAATATGTCTAGGTTTGAACCAAAAAAAATTGCGAAAGATTACGAATCAGAGTTTAACAAACTATTAAGTAAGTAAATTATCTAATTCTAAGTAGTGTTTAAATATAGTATATTTCTTTGTAATAATTTTAGCATTAATAATTTTACTTTTTATTTTTTGTTTATCATCAAAAATAAACTCATTTAATTTTTTTAAAAACTCATAGTTATCGTTTACTTTGAACAAATAGCCGGCTTTTTCGAAATCTAATATTTCTTCTGGTCCTGTAGGACAATTACTTGAAATAATAGGACAATTACAAAATGCAGATTCTATTAAAACATGACCTGGATTTTCATAAATAGATGGCAAAATAAAGCATTTAGCATTTGACATATATCTATAGACATTATCCTCAAAACCTTTTAACAAAATTTTATCTTTCAATTTATTTTTTTTGATTTCGTTATTTAATTCTTCAAACATTTCACCATCACCCAATATGACTAATTTATAATTTGGACTTTTTTTTAAAAATGTTTTAAAGCAATTAATTAAAAATAAAAAATTCTTTTGTTTTGTAAGTCTTCCAACTGATAAAAAATATTCTGACTGTTTTAAAGATTTATCTATTTTTTCTCTTTTTTTAATTGCTGTTAAACCTACGTTTAATACTGGATCAAAGAGTATTCTTATTTTTTTTTCATCAAATAAGCCGCTTTTTAATAGGTAGTCCTTTGTCTTTGATGATGGACATGTGACCAAATAGATTTTATGATTTGACATTTTCCACAAATATTTCCTAAAAATATTTAGTTTTGGTTCACCTGATATTCTTAAAATTAGTTTTGTTTTTAAATTAAATAGAACAATTAAAATTATTGGTAAAGATGTTATTAAATGAGCTATGAAAAAATCTGGTTTCTCTTTTTGTATTATTTTTTTTAATGGAAAGAAGCAAAATATAAAAATCTTTATAAAAAAAATTCTACTAAAGAAATAACCCTTGTTTTTGGTTAATCTAAAATCTTTTTTTTCTTTTCTAAGGAACAAAACATCGTAAATACTTTTATATTTAGACCATTCAAAAGTAGCATCTAACAATATAGGTTTGTATTTTTTTAAAGAATATTTATTTAAACTTTTAATAGAGTTTATAACTGAATTGATAGTTCCGATTTTAGAATTATATGGTGCCCAATAAAATATTTTTTTCATCTCAAAGTTTTTTTTAATTCATAAAAATATTTATTAGATTGACTCTTTGCAAAAAATCTTGATAATTTGCTTCTTGCGTATTTTAATTTTTTTAGACTTAGCCGATAATTTTTAACTGATAATTTAAGAGTTTCGGATAAACTATTAACATCAAAAATTGGAACAATGTAACCACCTTTTCCAAATAATAATATTTCATTTGGGCCACTTTGACAGTTAGTCGCTATACAAGGAGTACCATAATTTATAGCCTCTATTAAAACATTTCCTAAACCCTCATATATAGATGGTAAAACAAAAATTTTAGCTTTTGAATACTCTCTATTTAATTTTTTTTTATATCCTTTTAAAAAGATTACTTTACTCATTTTTTCATCTTTAATTAACAATTTTAGATTTCTTTTATCCTCGCCCTCGCCATATATAAATAGTTTATAACCATCTAAGTAAAGTTCACTTTTAATAAAAGCTCTTATTAAATTGCTAAAATTTTTTTGTTTTGTCAATCTACCAGCAGACATAATTATTTTTTTTTTATGTTTATTTATTTTAAATACCTTTCTTATAAATGGATTGTATATATACTTAACTTTATTAAAATTATTTCTCAATAAGAAGAGTTTAAGTGACTTAGCCGAGCCTTTTGAATTTGTAATTACTTTATCCGCACAATTGTAGAATATAAATCGAAGAATATAAATTAAAACAAACGAAAATTTACTTGAGTCATATCTTAACGATGAAATTGGATTTTCAGAATTACGAATTATTATTTTAAAACCCATTATTTTGCAAATTATTATAGGAATAATATTACTTTGCATTGAATGGATTATAGTTTGGTTAGAATTACTCATTTTTAATAGTTTAAATAACAAAAGTCCACAGTTGAAAGCGGTGTTTAATCTATTTGAAAATATATTTATTTTTTCTTTTGGATGAATTAATGAACAATTATTTATTTTTTTTAATATATTTATTCTAGTGTTTTTTGCGCTTATTAATTTAATTTTTATATTTTTATCTTTAAAATAATTTAATAAATTATAAATTGTTTTTTCTACACCTCCTCTTTCAAATGACGGATAAAAAATTATAATCTGTTTTAAATTCACAAAGTTAAAAAGATTTTGTATTTGTTGCGCATAGTAGAGCTTGTTTAATTACTGTTATTGGATCTGTGTATTCAAAAGTATAATCTTCACAATTTTTGTTAAATTTTATCAAATTAAATATTTCTCTCCTATCTCCAAACTTTAGCGGGTTCTTATAGGATAGTTCCCAATTATGGTCAGATTGTATTATTACTATGGCGTCCTCGTCAATTTCAGATACTAATTTTGCAAAATTTAAAATTAATTTAGCATTACATTTAAAAGCGTTCTCGATACCTTCAATATTAGTTTTGCCTTCAAACTTTTTATAATTACAATCCTTATCAACTAAATAAGGCCAATGAGAAATTAAATGATGTATAAAAATAAAACTGGGAGTTTCTGGTTTTCCTTCAGTTTCTAGATATTTTATTAATTTTGAAATTGAGTTATTAGACTCAAATATTATTTTTTTTTCAACATCAGAATTAAATATTTTTAATATTTTAAAGACCACTGGTTGAAAAGGAGTTTTTTTTAAAAAACTCAAAATTTCATAATTAAAAAAAATATTTTTTTTCTCAATTTCATTCAAACAATAAGATGGATTATAACCATAGCAATTTGAAAAATAACTACCAATCCATTTAAAATTATAATTACTCTTTTTCAAATTGTATTCCAAATTTGATAAATTTTTTTCTCTCAAAACTGTAGGAAAAATTAAATTTGGGGTTTTCAAGTTATTTAAATTATCTCCATGTTTATCCTCAATTAAATCGAATTTTTTTAAATTAAATACAGAGCCAAGACTTAAAAATGTGTTACCGTAATGAGATTTTGACTCTTCAATATATTTGAAATTTAATATGTTTAAATTTGATAAAAAATCTTCTGTTTGAAAATTTAAAAATTTATTAACATTCTTTAAAGTTGGTAAAGCATCTAATACTAAATAATAAATATTATTTTGCACATCTTTTTTATTTAGTTTTAAGTCTTGGTACTCTACATTTTTTAAATAATTTTTAGATTTATAGTTTTTAAAATTTATCAAACTGAAAAGATTAAAGAAAAAATTTAATAATAAAAAAATTAAAATTAAATTATTTATGAAAATAGTTTTTTTTTTAATTGCATAAAATGAATAACATAAAATTATAATTATAATTAAAGCAAAAGAAATTTCACCATCATATATTTTAAAAGATTTAAGTATTTCAAAACTAAAAATTTTTTTGATATTATTATATTGAAATAAAATCCAATAAGTTAATGACAAAAA
>MDTG01284949.1_pt1 | contig 14631 bp, 13 predicted proteins | sample 811421 | NCBI WGS metagenome assembly MDTG01 (sample SAMN05326645, study PRJNA326480) | marine metagenome | isolation source: seawater | place: Pacific Ocean: South East | collected 2011
ACTATTAAGAATCTCAAAAAAAAAAAAACCCGTAAGTGTTATTGGAAGTAAAGTTTTTAATAACTCTTTAAATTCTCAATTGTTACAAAAGGCTAAGAAAAGATTAAGTATCAAAGAATATATGTTATTGATGAGCAAGTCAAAAATTTCAATTAGTCCTTTTGGCTGGGGAGAGATTGGTGCTCGAGATTTTGAAACAATTTCAAGTGGTGCCATTTTATTCAAACCTGATATGAGTCATCTTTTAACATGGCCAGATTATTTTATACCCAATAAAACTTATATTCCCATTAAATGGGACTTCTCTGATTTAGATAGAAAAATTTCTAATTATCTTAATAAACCAAAACTTTCAAATATTATTTCATCAAATGCTCAAAACTTATTTTTTAAATCTCTTTCTAAAAAAGGTATGAATGATTTTTGTGACTATTTTATTAATTTGGTTAATTCTTAGTTTTTTTTATTTCCTTTTAAAGTGATTTTAATTTAGAGATTTCTTTTTTTATTCTATCATTCCAATTTGGAAGTTTAGCATAGGATTTATCAGTCAAATCGTTTCTATTAATAATCTTTTGTAACAACGAAGATAAATTTTTAACTATATGGTCTCTCTTAATAAAATGAACCTTTGAAAATAAAGTTTCTGTCAAAACATCAATATTTTTTTTTGAATGACCCAAAAAAATACACTTAAGTTTATAATTCAAAGCCTCAAGATTAGAATTACTAATATTCCCTTGAGAATTAAGAGAAACATATATATCTCCAATATTATAAAATTTATACATTTTTTTGTGATCAACTTTTCCATGAAACTTTACTTTATCATTAAGTTTATGCTTTTTTACAAAACTTATCATTTCCTCTTTTTTATTACCATCGCCGATTATATTCATAACCCAATCTTTTTTTAATTTTTTTTCAGATAATTTTTTTATAGTTTTTAATAATTTCATACAGCCTTTCCCATATGTGAGTCTATTGACAAATAAAATATCTATTCGATTTTTTTTCTTTAACCTTTCGTGTATTGGATTGTCAACACCATTTATCCAAAAATCTTTGTCTACGTCATGTCTTAAGTTAACTTCTGACCAAGCTTTGGGGTTGCTTCCGTCCTCAGTAAATAAAACCCACTTAAATTTTGACTTATAAGCCCACCTAAGGATTGATGAAAAGAATCCATTTTGCCTGTTTAGGTTTTGTAATGGGGGTGGAATTCCCATTATTCTTAGTACTACTTTACAACGTAGAAACCTAGAAATTAAACCAGCAATAAAAATATTTCCTCGATCAACATAGATTAAATCTGGTTTACTCTTAAAAATTCGTAATGAAATAGCTACAAAGTAAATTATTGAATTGATATAAAAGTTTAACTTTTCAAGAAAGAATATTTTTTTTATTACATTTACTTCTAAGTTTATATTTTTAAAACTAACCTTTTTTTTATTAAGGTTTTCGTCGTCAATGAAATAATATTCTTTAATTATTTCTTCTTTCTCAAGTCCTTCAATTAGTTTGTAGATAGTTGGAGAGCCCTGAGGCTCCCAAATTCCTTTTTCGAAACTACTTCTAAAACCTGACATTAAACGTAAAATAAAGAAAATTTTTTTCATCAATCTTTATAAATAAGTTCTAAAAGTTTTTTCTCTTTTAAAAATTGATATGAAAACAAAGAAACAGGATTTCTAATTTTTGAGTGGAATTTTAAAAAAGTTAAAAAGTTAAAAGCAGCATATTGATAACCGTATGTACTAAAAAATTGAAATAATGAGATAAAGTAATCATTAGCTTTTTTTCCACCAACTATTTTTGTGAGTTTTAGTAAGATAATAATTATTAATCTATACTCTGGCCATGTCGAAAGTGCTCTTTTTGTATTATTAAAAAGCCCAGAATAATTCCATTCCTTAAGATATTCTATGTATGCCTTTTGAGAAAATTTCTGTGAGATTTCAACATCTCGCCAAAACTTTACAAAATCAATATCCCAAAGTGGCATCCACCAATCAAGATTAAAGAACTCATAAATCCTTTGACCATTAACAACATACTTAGATTGTCTTTCTTCATATTCCCATCTTTCATAATTTTCTGAAAGATCATATTCATTTAAAAATTTGTTTTTAAGATTTTTTTTTATAAATTTTTTTTCAGCTGTGTTTAAAAAACCTTTCCATAGACTAAAGTGTTTCCCCCAAATATATTTAAATAATTCCTCAAATTTTCCATTAGATTTCAACATAGGGGGAATATGACCCCCAGTTATAAAATCTCCGCTCTGTCCATTTACAATCAACAAGTTTTGATTATTAAGTTTAGATTTAAGTTTTTTTATTGCCAAATACTCAGTCATAGAAGGTATAGCTGAGAGATTATAAGAAAATTCCCAATAACTTTTTCTCTCAGCAGACATAAAACTTTGTTTCATTTGATGGTTTTTACTTTCAAAAAAACTCCATGGTACATTGAGTTTTTTTGTTAATTTTCTTGCCATTAACATTTCTTCATTGTTTGAATTTCCATAGGTAAATGTAAAAATATTATCATATTTTTTTTCAACAAGTTTACACAAGATTAATCTTGAGTCTAATCCACCACTAAGTGGAATACAAATTTTTCTTCCTTCTGCATATTTTATTAACTTGTCGATTGCAACGTTAATGACTTTATCAAGTTTGATACTTGAAATTTTTTTTGTTTTTCTTGGTAGATATTTAAAATAATTATCAATTATTACCTTTTTTTTTTTTTTATCATAAAATAGATATTCGCCGCATAAAAGTTGGGATACATTTTTTTTTAGGGTTTTTTTTCCTGTTACATATCCTAATGCATAAATTTCTTTTACAGACTTTTGATCAAATGAACAGTCATTAAAAAAATCACTAGAATTTGATACAGTGCTTTCGTCGTAAAAAATTGGAAATGACCTTACATGGTCTACTGCAGCAAAAATATAATTATTATTTTCACAAATAAATGAAAAAAACCCGTCTATTTTCTTTAACTCAGTGATTAATTCATCTAGCTTTGAGTTAATATTAAAAAAAAAAAATTCAAAGTTACTCTTAACAGTTTTAGAACTTAAAAATAAACTATTATTTATATTCCTCTTTTTTCTCCAGGGTTCTTTGTTAGAAAACTTAACTTCCATATTGAGTAATTTGGTATTTAGCTAAATAAATTTATTTACTTTTATTTTGATTTTTTTTTGATTTCAATGCTTTTTATCATATCTGAACTTTGCTCACATATAAAGATAAGATTATGATGAATAAATATATTTGTAGGAAATGAATTAAAATAACTTTTCTTATTTTTCAAGAATTCAGCCGAAACTTTTTGCCCTTTTTTATTAAAGGAATAAATTTTTGAATCTTTATAATTTGTTACCAAGTAATACTCATTATAAATAGTAATTGATAAGGGATCTAAATCAATTTCTGGCATTTTCAATGTTATGATTTCAAGTAAATTTAGGTTCTCACTAAAAACAAAAATTTGCTTTCCGTGTCTATCAAGAACAAAAATTCTTTCATTATATATAAGTAAGTTATGTAACTTTGAATCTGGAATATTTTTGGTTTTGATAATTTTACCATCTTTAATATTAACGGAAATAATATTGCCATTTTTATAGTCAGCTATAAATAAACTATTATTTATTGTATCAATGGATGTAATTCCTAATTTTTCCTTAACTTTTAATTCCCAGTTGTGATCAACTTTATAGTTTTTTTTATCAATTTTATAAACTTTACCTAATCTGTAAGAGCCAACGAAGATACTTTTATTATTAACAGTAATTGAATGTGGTGAATTAATTTCATCTAATCTTTTCAAAAATTTTCCATTTTTTTTAAATAAGCTAATACTATTTTTGTGAAATTCTGGTACGTAAAGAATTTTTCCGTCAAAATATAAATCATATACAGGACTTTCTTCACCTAGTTTATATTTTTCATTAATTTCATAATTAATAATTTGGTCGGAGATAGTCATTTTAAAGAAAAAACTAACAAAAATAAAAATTATAAAATTCATAACTAAATTTATGCTCTTTTTTTTTAAGAACTGTTTCTATATTTTTCCAATCTGTTTTTAATCTATTTAATTTATCTTCACTAAGTTTAAATATGTAACATCTTTTCTTAAGTAATGAGTAGGCCTTAGATGATAACTTTAAATATCCTGTATCAAAAAAAATAACTATTGCGTTCGATTCAAGTACTAATTTTGTTGTACTTGAAGAAATAAAATCTATTACATAACAGTCAACTTTATGTCTAAGGTCTTCAAAATTTTTTTTTTGGATAATATTTAGATTTTTATTTTTTAAAAAGTTCATATTAATTTGAAATCTTTCTGGATGAGGTTTGTAATAAACTCTATTTTCTTTTGATAAAAACTTTAATAGTCTTATTTGCCAATCACAATACTGATAATCTTGAAAAATTGGTCTAAATCTCATTCTTTCTGCATGAAGAGCTGTACTTAGATACATAATGTTTTTTATTTTTTTTTTTATAGTTACTTGTTTATTTGACAGTTTATTTTCGTTAAATATAAATTTTGGTCGATTTTTAGAAATGTTAAACTTTAGGTCCTTAACTAATGATTGTGATTTAATTTTGGCTTGATTTGAATTATATGAAAAATAATGCGAACAAAAATTATACTCGAATAAATTGTTAGCAAACTGTTCATGAAAAGCATCACCATTCCCATGGTCATGAGCAACTATCTTAACATTTTTTTCCAAAGCTGTGTATGCCAATAAAGAGCTATGTATATTTGATGATATACTTGCGAACCAAATTTCTTTGGGTAATTTTTTTTTCTTTAAATTTTTGTAACTTAAAACAAAATAATTTCGTGAAACTTTTAACCAAATTAGCATATATTTTTTGATCAAGGGGTCAAAATTTTGCTTTTCTGCTAAAAAAATATTATTTAAAATAATAAAAATATTTTGGATTAATTCCTTTTCTTGCCGATTTAAACTAAGTGTTTTTTCTAGTTCATGTTTTTCTAATTTTTTAAATAATCTTGAGGGATGAATATTCTTTAAAAATAAGTTTTTAAAATTAGCGTGATCATAACACAGTTCAGATGGAAAGAAACAATACTTAGAATCACTTATTTTTAGTTTATTTTTACGTAAATTAAGAATCAACTCCTTAATCCATATTGGTATCATTTCAAAATTTGACTTATGATTATAAAAAGTTTTATAAATATTATTTTTATAAATCTTTTGTTGTTGAAGCATATTAAATTTTTCAAATTCGTTTCCAAATTTTGGCTGAATTTTATTTGAGTCAAAATTTTCTTTCAAGCATGTTGCGTAAAACCAACCAATTATCTCAAGTAAAAACCACTTGTAAAAAATTTTGATAGATAAACCCAAATAACTTTCTTCCTTATGAACTAATCTACTAATTTCTTGGACTAAATTTTTAAGAAATGTTTTTGAAAAATTATTTGAGACAGGCCAAAAGTATTTGTTGTAAAAACTTTCGTAGTTATCAATAATTCTAAAATCAAATTCTTTTTTAAATTTTTTTTGGTTCATTAATTAAAGTCTTTCACTTTTAGTAACTTGTGTTGGTTTTAATTTTTACTTTCCCATAGCTCCTTGGTTTTCCGTCTATATCATATTTAAACCAATTTCCATTCTCAATCCACCAAACTCTAGGGTTGCGAAAACTATCAGCAACTTCATCAAACTTTTCTTCGGTCCAATTAACATAAGAAAGCCAACGCTTAAGATCTTTTGGTTTTATGTGATCAAGTCTTTTCACTATTTTTTGTGCTTTTTCTCTGCTCATCAAACCAGCCCTTATATCTTTACTGCAATGATCACTTGCTCTTCCGTAACCAAATTTAATAAATTTAAGGTAATCGTGAATACCGTTTTCATGAATATCATCAAGATTAGACATTTTCCTGTAAGTTCTTTCAAAACTTTTTTTTGATTCTTTGAAATTGTATTTCTTTTTCATTAATTTGATATGCTCATTTGCATTCCAGCTGAAATAATTAGAAATATAAATGCCCCTTACACCAATTTTTTCTATTTCTTTATCAGATGGATACATCCAAGGAAACAAATGCTTTTTTGTCAGGTTTTCTCCAAAGTCTTTTGATTTTTTTATAAAATAATCCCACTCAAAACCTCTACATGCATGTTCATGACGATGTCTATATGTGAATTCTATAAAATCATCGTAGTTGTGCATTCCTCCTACATCAGATCTTCCATGCTCTCCCCACACGATTAGTGGTATTTTCATTTGGACTGCTATTTTTATGGGATATGTAAAAATACCAGCGTGAGCATGCCAGTTCATGTCTCCCATTATTAACATTCCCATTCTATTTAATGATTTCAATACATCTATATTTGGAGTAAAAAAAATATGGTCTACTCCAAATACTTCACGCATATTTTGAAGATTCTCTAACCCTTCTTTTGAATAATTATTTCCGTTATACGTAACTAACAATGGGTTTAAGCCATAAATTTTTTTTATTATATGAGTTTGATAATAACTATCCTTTCCTCCACTAACAGGAATTATACAATCATAGTTATTTTTACTTTTATAAAATTCTATTAGTCTTCTGAAAAGTTGTTCTCTATGTTCCCAGTCAATTTTATTTTTATCATTTGATACTTTACAACCCGAGCATATATTGTGACTATCAAATTGAAGTGTTACCGCTGATGACTCAGGATAAACACATTTTGAGCAAAATCTCATTGGTTTTATATTTTTTTTATATTCGTTAATTTTAAAATTCATTTTTAAATTATTACTGATTTATGAATATTTTAGATTTTTCTTTGATAAGAGATTGGGGCATTAAAAAATATCTAAAATATTCAATTTCACTAAATTAATTTAATTTTTAACTTTTGTGAAGGATAATTTTCGAAGAAGAGAGTTTAAAACCAATTTTTTGATAAAATTGAATTGCAATTAGATTTGATGCTTGTGTTCCTGCTTGAATAGTAAAATTATCATGCAAATTACTTAAAAAATGAATCATATTTTTTCCAATTTTTTTTTTTCTTTTTTTGGGATCTACAACTATTAAGTCTATTACTATTTTTTTTTTTCTTTCAAATATAACAAAAATCCTTCAATAGAGTTTTCTCCTCTATAAATAACTAAGCCATCACCTCTCAGACCCAGAAAAAAATTTGACACCCACTTTTCTTTAATCATATTAGACTGTTTTATGTTTATATTCTTATCATTATGAAACCTTGAGTTGGAGAGAAAACTAGTTAGCCTCAGTATCTCTGATATATCGGTTTTTTTTGCTAGTTCACAGTTCTTAAATTTATTGTTAAGTTTTTCTTTCGAACTAAAAGTAAGTTGATTGTCAATATATAAAAATTTTTTGGATTGAAGATAAAAGGACTCCTTAAAATCTTCTGGATTTAGTTTACAACTGATAAATCCAGTTGGAAAAGTTTTAAACTCCTTACCTTTTACCTTGTCTGCAATTAAGAAATAGCATTTTTTTTTTAAAATTTGTTCTAACCATAAGTCATTTTTAATTATAAATTTCATATTCAATTATTTTTATACCATTGAATGTATTTTTCCATTCCTTTATAAATATTGAATTTAGGAGAGTAATTTAGTAATTTTTTTGCTTTTGAAATATCTAATGTTCCTCTTTTGGGCATCAGTTTGTCTCGTTTACTAAAATTAATTTTTACATTAAATTTTTCAGCTATATATTTTGCTAAATTAATTATCTTTTCTGACTTTCCATATGTAACGTTAAAGATTTGTCCATAGGACTTTTTGTTTTTAATGATTAATTCTACTCCGCTTATCAAATCATCAATATAAGTGAAATCAAGTGAGTCTTGTCCGTCACCATTAATTTTAAGATCTTTTGAGTTAATCGCATTTTCAAGAAATACCTGACTTACTCTTCTGCTTACACAACGCTCCCCATAAAGTGCTGACGGTCTTATGATAGAAAATTTTAAATTGAATACTTGATTATAAGCTATTAGGAGTTTTTCACCTGAGTATTTTAATGCCCCATATATTCCAACTGGGTTGCATACTGTATTTTCGGTTACTTTTTTTTTTTTAAATTCTCCATACACCATTGATGATGAAAAATAAATAAAGTGTACATTTGATTCTCTAACTGTATCGAGAGTATTTTCAAGTGTTCTAAGGCTATGATCGAATGTATTAAAAGGATCTTTATTAGCTTTGTTAGCATGTGCAACTGCTGCTAAAAAAATTACGACATCGGGTTTAAATTCACTTAATTTGTCACTTAAAAGGTGATAATCTCTAGCATCTACAACATCTAATGGAATTTTATATTTTTTTAGTAACAATATTCTTTCATTTAAAAATTTTAGATAAATTGGGTTCTCTTTACCTATTTTTGAATTAGAGTGCTCTCCAATATTATTGATCAGTAAGCTATCCAAAACTTTAACTTTAGCGCCTTTTAATTTCAAAGAAATTGCAAGATTGTGACCAATAAATCCAGCTCCACCAACTAAGATTATTTTTTTTTTTTTAAATAACATTTAAGACATCTCTTCTACGATATTCTTAAGTTGAAGGCAAATGAAATTAATTTCTGTTTTTTTAACATGTGGACCTAGTGGTAAAGAAATAGAACAGTTGCTAAAAAGAGAAGAGTTTTTGAAGTCAATATGTTTGGTTTTATATTTTTTCTTATAGAATGTAAAATTTGGAATAGGTCCTGGATAATATATACTGCACCCTATACCTCTTTCTACTAATTTACTTAAAACCTGATCTCTTTTTTTTTTTAAAGAGTTTTCAAACATTACGACTGCGCAATAATAGGAATTTTTTGCACCTTTTATTTTATTATCTATTAATCTTATGTTTCTCACATTTTTCAGCTTTAATCTGTAAGTTTGCATATTCTGCTCTCTTTTTTTTATAAAATCTGGAAGTTTTTTAAGTTGTTCTAAGCCAATAGCTGCTTCTATTTCATTCATTCTAAAGTTATAACCTAGGAGGTTAATATCATATTTTCCAGGTATAATTCTTTTATTGAGAGGTCTATCATAACCAAAAGCTTTAAATCTTTTTATCTTGTTAATAATAGACTTATTTTTAGATATTACCATTCCACCCTCAGCAGTTGTAATATGTTTGACTGGATAAAATGAGAATGATCCAATTTCTCCGAATAAACCTACGTGTTTTTTTTTAAACTTTGCACCTAGTGCTAGTGCACAATCCTCAATCAGAAAAATTTTATTTTTTTTACAAAATTCTGTTACTTTATCCATATCCAAAGGAAATCCTAAATAATGGACTATTGTTAAAGCTTTTGTCTTTGATGTAATTTTTGATTGAATTAAATTTAAATCAATATTACCAGTTCTTACATCAGCATCTACAAAAATAGGCTTAGCACCTACATATTCTACGGCATGAACTGTCGCTACATGCGAAAGTGAAGGGACCAAAACTTCATCTCCAGCTTTCACTCCCAATATTATGTATGCTAAATGTAAACCTGATGTACATGAGGAAAGAGAACTTGAAAAACCACCTCCTATAAAATTTCTGAAGGATTCTTCAAACTCTTCTGTTTTTTTTCCGTGAACAAGACGTGATGAATTTAAAACTTTTTTGATTGATTTAAATTCTTCTACTCCAATAATTGGTTTTCCAAAAGGTATTTTCATTTGATTACTTTTTTTTAATTGATTTAAGAGATTTATTTATATCCAAGCATAATTGCATTACATTCAACATTTGCTTCTGACTTATTATGAGTGGAGTGTTATTTAATATTGCTGAAATAAAATTGTCAATAAGATCATATTTATAAATACCAGGATATTTTCCTTTTGCTTGTTCTTCAAGAATACTATTGTCATTATTCAAAGATAAATATGTATGTTTTTTAAAAGATTGTTCAAATGTCTTTTTTTCACCATAAACCATCACTCTATGAAAGTGTGGATAAATACAACCAAAGTTTGATGAAACTTTAGCAATTGAACCGTCATCAAACTGAAGTAGAGAAATTACAAAATCCTGAATGGTATTATTAAATTTTTTTATACACAAATTATTTTGAAAAGATTTGATTTTTTGTGGATATGAATTTTTCAACCAAAGTAATAAGTCTATGATATGAACCCCTCCCCCAAGAACAACTGAATAATTTTTAATTTTTCCTCTCCAGCCATCAATAATTTTATTTAGTCTTCCATAGTTGTAGTCAAATTCCATAAAATAAACTTTCCCAAAACTATTGTTTTCAAATTTCTTTTTAAGTTCAATAAACCTTGGTGAACATCTAAGAACTGTATTAGTAGTCATAATAATTTTCTTTTTTTTTTTAAGTAATTTTGAAATTTTTTCAAGTTCTTGGTAATTTTGACAAATAGGCTTTTCACAAAAAACATGCTTATTTTTTTCAAGAGACATCATTACCTGTTTGAAATGACAATTATCATATGAAGCGATTGAGATTACATCAATTTCTTTGTCATTAATCATTTCAGTATCGTTTGTGTATATTTTTTTTAAAGGATACTTTTTTTGTATTTCATTAATTTTCTTTTTATCTTTGTCAAAAATACTTACTGATTTAACATTATTTGATTTTAGAAAACCTATAATGTGTTGTTCGCCAACTCCAAGACCAATTACTCCAACATTCAAATTACTCATTGATGTCATTCCAATTTTCAAGAATTTCGTTAATTGATGAATTTTCGTTAATTTTTCTGTAAGAGAGGTTTTTCTTTAGTTTCTCAAAATCATCAAGAGTATCAACTGATAATTTAATATTTGAATGACTGTAATCACAAGTTACATTAAAAATGTTATAAAATTTTTTATTTTCATAAAAATATTTTGTCACATGCTCTTTTTGACTTTTATTAAGTTTATTTGAAGGAAGATTAAGAAAACAATTTCTATCAATGATTTCAATCGATTGTCCGCTAGGAAATGTTTTTGGAAAAACGTTAGTTACAATGTCAAAGTTATTCTTTAAAAATAGATTAATCATTTTTACTAAAGTTATATAATCTAATAATGGACTATCAGCTGAAATTCTTACTATTGCATGATATTCATACATCTTTAAAAAATCTCTAAACCTTTTATATACATTATGGAGTTCTCCCCTGAAAAAATTTAAACCTTTGTGTTCGCAAAATTTAACTAATCTATTATCTGTCACATGATTTGATGTTAATATAAAAATTTGATTCGAGTTTTTAGCCTTAAGCAACCTTTTAACCAAAATTTCTAAAAGGTTCAATTGACTTACTTTTTTTAAAACTTTTCCTGGTAATCTTGCAGAAGATAGCCTGGCTTGAACACATACACAAATTTTTTTAGGCATAATAATATTTTAAATTCTAACATTACAACCAGATTTTTTGAGAATTTTTTTTAAATTTACATAAGAAAGTTCTTTGAAATGAAAAAAATTTCCTGCTGCCACTGCATTGATTTGAGTGTTTTTTATTACATCTATAAAATCAAATTCCGTTCCTGCTCCTCCACATAAAATGATTGGAAGCCTTGTTAGGTCTCTTAAGTCTTCACAAAAATTAATATCAAACCCTCTAGCTTTTCCATCTCTTGAAATTGAATGAACAAATAATTCACCGACACCAATATTTTCAAGATATTTTAGTAATTCCTTTTTTTTAAATCTGACCTTTTTTTTTCCATGATCTTTAAAAAAAAAGATTTCTTTATCTACTTCCTTATAGTCTATAGAAGCCACAATTGCTTGACTACCAAAAGTCATAGCTGCCTTTTCAACTAATTTTTCATTATCAAAAAGTAAAGTATTTAAAATTATTTTGTCAGCTCCATTATAAATTCTAACTTTCATGTCATCCAAAGTTTGGATTCCTCCACCAAATGTTAATGGAGCTGAACAGACATTTGAAATTTCCTGAACAATTTCTTTAATATTTTTCAGTGATTTAATTCTGTGATCGTCTCTTAAAGAGTCATATTTTTTTTTTCTTGAAATATCAATATAAATTAATTCATCAATATTCCATGAATTGTATCGAGCACATTGATTTACTACATTTCCGATTACTTGATGTTCAAAAAAGTTTTGACTCCTTACAATATGACCGTTTTTAATAAATAAAACAGGGATTATCCTTATTATCGAATTCATAACTCACAGAAGTTTTTAAGAAATTTAAGTCCTGATTTTTGACTTTTTTCTGGATGAAATTGGCACCCAAATATATTTTTTTTTTGAATTACTGAAGTTATTTTTTCTACGGATTCTAATGAAGCTACTTTATTAGAGCTATTCTTAAGGTTACAATAAAAACTATGTGCAAAATAAAAACATAATTCCTTTTTTTTAAAATTATTTAACAGAATTGAATCATTTATTTTTTTTAAATTGAACCATCCAATATTTGGCACTGTTAAGCCATTATCATCTATTCTAATTACATCACCAGAAATCAAGGAAAGACCTTTAGTTGTTTTAAACTCTAAACTTTTATCAAGTAATAATTGCATTCCTAAACATATGCCAAGAAGATAATTATCTGACTTATTAATGAAATTTTTAATTTCTACATCAAACCCTTTTTTTTTAATTGATTTTTTCGCTTCAGAATAGGAACCAACACCAGGAAGAATAATTTTTTTAAAATTTTTAATTTCTCTTGAATTTTCAATTAGCTTAAAATCTATGTTTAAAATACTTAGAGCATTTGCAATGGATTTAAGATTTCCAACCTCATAAAAAAGAATTCCAACTTTGTCCTTCATTTTAAATATTTTTAACTAAAAGTTGAAAAAAAGGGAAGTTAATTTTTAAGAAACTTTATTTTAATTTCTTCGTTTTTTAAAATTTGTTTTTTTGTGAATTTACCAATTATATTTTCAACTTGTGAAGCGCATGTATTTATTTTTGGCCTTAATGTCTCAATGTTATCTTTAGTGATTTTTTCACCTGCAAAAATTTTTTTTTTTGCGTATACACCTCTTCTAATGAGGAAATGATAATTATTTTTTAATTCTTTTTCACTATATTCTTTATTATGTTTTCCAAGTAATTTATTTATTTTGTTTAAATTTGATATAAATCTTTTTAAATCTCCTTTATTGAAAGACAACTGATGATCTCTAAATAATTTATTATTTTTAGAATTTGTAAAATGTTTCTCTATTATTTCTGCACCCAAAGTAAAAGCAGTTTCCGACGCCATGGACCCAATCGTATGATCTGAAAAACCTGTAGTCAGTTTAAATTTATTTTTAAGCGTTTTAATAACTTTTAAATTAACATCACTAAATTTTGATGGATAAAGAGCCGTGCACTGAAGAATAGCAATTTTTTTATCTTTTTTATAACTTGGACTTATTCTATATATGAAATCCAATGATTTTTTAATTAGATCTAGGTTTGAAACACCAGTTGAAATTATAATTGGTTTTTTTGTTTTAGCCATAAGTTCTAACATTGGAAAGTTTGTTAAGTCACCCGACCCGACTTTATGTACATCAACTAAATTATTGTACCAACTAAATGAATTAATATCCCAATGTGATGCTAAAAAGGAGCCTTTACGTACTTTATTACAAAATTTATATAGTTGAGAAAATTGTTTTTTCGTTAACTCCAGTTTTTTAAAATGATCAAATCTTTTTGGATCAATTTTTTGATTAACAATGGATTGAGCTGAATAAATTTGAAACTTCACATAATCTGCCCCTGCATCAAGTGCTTGTTGAGCTAACTTTTTCGCTTTTTTAAAGTTTCCTTCATGATTACCACCAATTTCTGCAATAATTAAGCATGGGTTTCCTCTTTTTGAACTAAAGAAATCTTCTGGTTGTTTCATTTTTTAAATAAGTTGTTTTTCTATTATTTTTTTTACATATTTTCCAATTTGAATACAAGAAGTTAATCCAGGTGACTCAATACCAAACAAGTTAAGAATAAATAATTTGTCGCTAATTTTCTTATGTAAAAAAATAAAATCATTTATTTCGGTTTTTGGTCTGATGCCACAGTAGTCGAAATTTAACTCTCTATCTTTAATACCAGGCCAATATCTAGAAATTGAACTTTGAAATTTTTCAGTTATACCTTCTGTCATTTTAAAATTAATATCATCAATATTAACTGTATCAGGACCAAAAATTGTTTTTCCCTGAAGGTTAATAGTTGAATGAATGCCTAATCCATCTTTTTCTGGAATAGGGTATATTAGTTTTTTAAAGGGTGAATACCCAGATAAGCTCATATAGTTTCCCTTTACAAATCTAATTTTTGGAATTAATTGTTCTTCTAATCCCTCTATTCTTTTAGCGATGGTTTGACTTTTTAAACCAGCACAATTTATCAATATTTGTGTTTTAACTTTGTTAGAGAAATCGTTATCAACATAAAATGAAATATGATCATTCTTATTTTCACTTTTAGAGAAATCTGTGTTGTAGTTAATAATCCCACCTTTATTTTCAATATCAGCTATAAAATTAGTCATTAATTCATGAACATCAATTATTCCTGTTCTATCCGATAATAGTGCTTCTTCAACATTTAAATTAGGCTCAAATTCTTGTA
>MDTG01118463.1_pt1 | contig 14630 bp, 14 predicted proteins | sample 811421 | NCBI WGS metagenome assembly MDTG01 (sample SAMN05326645, study PRJNA326480) | marine metagenome | isolation source: seawater | place: Pacific Ocean: South East | collected 2011
ATGGCCTTGCTCCACCTTACTCTAAAGGTTTGAACATCTGATGACCAATCAGCAACCAATCCCTTTAAATTATCAGGAATTGAGTGTTCAAAAGATACGGTTTGGTTGTTTGACATAATTCTCTCTTTAAGTTGTTATTAACATTGCAAACAATACTCCCCATACAATCAGCATGTAGTGCCAATAGGCCCCCAATAAGCCAACTGATTCAGGCTGAAGCATCATTGCATCCCCTTTAAAAACCTTAAAAGTAACCACAAACCAAGCCACAAGACCTCCAAGTACATGGAAGGCATGCAAAGCTGTGATTAGATAAAAAAATGTATTTGCTGGATTTGAAGAGAGAAAGTAACCACTTGAGTTAAGCTCTTGCCAAGCCCATGTTTGACCTGAAACAAAAACAACCACAAAGACCCCCGCTATCGCAAGACCAACTTTTGTTTTTTGATGATCAGATGTTTTCGCTCCACTTTTAGCCCATGCCATGCCCACACTTGCCAACACCAGGCAAATGGTATTGAACCAAAGCAATGATGGGATTGGAACAGGGCTCCAGTCTTGGAAGTTCATTCTGAACAAATAGGCATTTGTTATGAATAAGAAAAGTATAGAGATTACTGTCATTAAGACATATACAAACACCTGAGCATGATTCAGTCCTAGAAATGCTTTTTCTGATGCAGGGTAGTTATTCATGCTTATGTTATTTTCTCGTCAGGTACATTTTGCGGAACGAAGTCTGATGTAGCACCAGGTAGACCATACTCATATGGCCATCTGTAAACCACTGGCAATTGCTCACCCCAGTTTCCATGTCCTGGAGGCGACTCAAGCGCTTGCCATTCAAGCGTGCATGCACCCCATGGATTTTTAGAAGCAATGGCTCCTTTTTTGAGGCTGACGATGAAGTTATAGAGTAGGATGAATTGAGCAAGTCCGACAATCAAAGCACAAACAGTAATGAATTGATTTAAGTCCGCAACAGATTGAGGAATGAAGTCATACTGCTCATTTGAATAGTAACGTCTAGGAACACCCAAGAATCCAATGTAGTGCATTGGGAAATATATTAAGTATGTTCCAACAAATGTGATCCAAAAATGAATTTTGCCCAGCGTATCATTTAGCATTCTCCCAGTCACAGATGGATACCAGTGATATAAGCCGCCATATAGAGCCAAAACTGGTGATACAGCCATCACCATATGGAAGTGGCCGACAACAAAATATGTATCTGACAATGGAACATCTACAGCCACATTACCTAGGAATAGTCCTGTGAGGCCACCATTTAAGAAAGTAACCAAGAATGCAAGGCAATAGAGCATAGGAACCGTCATTTTGATATTTGCGTTCCAAAGGGTGAGAACCCAGTTATAAACTTTAATTGCAGTTGGAACAGCAATGATCAATGTAGTCGTTGCAAAGAAAAATCCTAAATAAGGATTCATACCTGCAACATACATGTGATGAGCCCATACGATAAAAGCAATACCAGCAATGGCAATCAGCGCCCATACCATCATGTTGTAGCCAAAAATATTCTTTCTCGCGTGAACACTGATGAGTTCTGAAATTATACCGAAGGCAGGAAGGGCAATTATGTATACCTCTGGATGACCAAAGAACCAGAATAAGTGCTGAAAAAGCACTGGGCTTCCACCACCATAGTCTAGGACTTCACCACCTTTGAAAATTTCAGGCATAAAAAAGCTTGTCTCGAGTACTCGGTCAAAAATCAACATAATTGCACCTACAAGCAATGCAGGGAATGCCAGTAATCCCAGGAAAGTCGCTAAGAAGATACACCAGATGATTAAAGGCATTCTCATTAAGGTCATACCCTTGGCTCTGGACTGAAGAACGGTTGTAATATAGTTGAGGCCACCCATTGTGAACGCAATGATGAAAACAGCTAGAGATGCAAGCATCAAAATGATTCCAGCGCCATCACCACCTGGTGTTCCTTCAAGAATCGATTGAGGCGGATAGAGCGTCCAACCAGCACCTGTTGGGCCACTTTCGACAAAGAAGCTTGCTACAAGAATAATTACAGATAGGAAATACATCCAGAAACTCAACATATTCACAAATGGAAAAGCCATGTCGCGGCATCCCAGCATTAGAGGAATTAGATAGTTCCCAAAGCCACCGAGAAAAAGCGCCGTCAGTAGATAGATAACCATGATCATTCCGTGCATGGTCACATCTTGATAATAACTCCCAGCATCAATTGACTCGAACAACCCAGGGAAGCCAAGTTGCATTCTCATTAATAATGAGAGGAACATGCCTGTTAGGCCAATAGCAAGTGCAACACAAACATATTGAAGTGCAATTACTTTGTGGTCTTGTGAAAATACATATGTATCCCACCAACCTTTAGGGTCATACATTTTTTGACCTTCGTAAGTAGCTGAATTTTGATCCATTTCTTGAATTACTCCTTAGTCTATTTTTTATTCAATATTTATTTCGAAACTTATTCGCTTAGGGTTTTTATATAATCTGTGATTGCCGTTAGCTCTTCTTCTGAAAGCGTTGCATATGCAGGCATAACTGGAGCGTATCCTTCTGCAATTTGGGACATTGGATTCACTATTGATGTCTTTATATATTCATCATCGACCACCACAGTTTGACCCGAGCTCAATACCCTATTAGTGCCATAGGTATCTTTCCATGTTGGTCCAATGCCATCTGATCCATCAATGCTATGACAAGCAACACAACCCAGTGTTTGCACGATTTGCTCGCCATTGGCTCCTTCATTCATTGTTTCAGCAAAAGTCGGTTGTTCTGCTAACCAAGTTTTGAAATCTTCTTCTGTGTCTACGACCACTACACCCCTCATTGCGTAGTGTCCCGTACCACAGTATTCAGCGCAGGCAACTTCATATGTTCCAAGCACCGTTGGCTCAAACCAGAGGTTTGATTGCTGACCTGGAACCAGATCCATTTTTGCTCTGAATTGAGGCACATAAAAGTCATGCAATACATCTTTTGATCTGAGCTGAAAAACAACCTTGTTGTTAATTGGTAAATGAACTTCACCACCCCTAATAAGAATGTCATCTTGACCATAAGGATCATCTGGATCAAGGCCAAAAGTATTTTTAGAGCTAAACAATCTCCCCCTTGTGTTTCCGTAGACTCCATCTTCTCCAGGAAAGCGATAAGACCAAACCCATTGTTGTCCGACGCCTTCAACTTCAAGTGCATCTGTTGGGAGCTCAACATAGAGTTTCCAGGCATACAAACCAGGAGCCAAGAGCGCTATTACACCAATTGTGGTGATGATTGTGAGTTTAAGCTCAAGTGCAGCATTTTCTGGCTCGTATTCAGCTTTATGTCCTTCACGATATGGAAACTTGACCACACAGTACAAAATAAAAGTGGATATCAAAACAAAAGCAATACCAGTGATCGATAATGAGATTAATATTGTGGTATCCAAGAAGCCCCAATTTGAAGCGAGCGGTGAAAACCACCAAGGTGATACAAAGTTCCAAAGTACAGTTCCGATTACGATGATCGCAGTAACGATTACAAATGCCATAATGATCCTATTTTATTAAAAACTCAGTCTTAGCTCGGTGCATTATCCTCAAAAAATCAAGAGAATACAATGTTATAAACCACAAATAAATGAAGAAAAATGTTTTCGATTTAAGTTCTTTCTTCTATCCGTCAGAAGAGGCTTATGAAAACACCTAAAAAGTGTAAGAAGCCAACATACCAACTCTCATTAAATGCTCTAAAGCAATCCTTTTTCTTTCTAGCAGAGATCAACAGTTGCTGCCTATAGAAAAGCAAAAGAATGACGATTAACATCAGGAAATATATCAAGCTCATTTCCAAGATTGTGCCGAGATAAGCCCATAACACGAGAACAATAATTTGCGATAGAGAGGTGACCAAAGAGACTTTATCTCCAAAGAGTATTGCAGTTGAAAAGACACCTGTTTTTAGATCATCATCGATGTCTACCAAGGCATAAAAAGTATCATAAACAACTATCCAAATTAACACGCCAACCCAGAGTAAAAACATAGAGGAGTTAAATTCGGTACCACAAGCAACATAGGCCATTGGAATCGACCAACTGAATGTCAATCCCAGTATCACCTGAGGTGATTTGATAAAGCGCTTACAAAAAGGATAAATGATCGTTAATACCAGTCCACCTAGAGACCATGCCACCACTTTGAATCCAAGGCTGACTGCAAGACACAGCGCTATTGAAAGAAGAAACAGAAGAAATGCCAAAGCCTCTCTGGTTGAGACCTCTCCAGTTGCCAGAGGCCTTCTTCTTGTTCTTTCCACATGTTTATCAATGTCAGCATCAGCAAGGTCATTGATCACACAGCCAGCCGACCTCATAACAACAACACCGATAATAAAAATCATCAAAATATTGGCATCTGGAAAACCATTGGAGGCCAACCAAAGAGCAGACATTGTTGGCCACAGGAGCAAAAGTATGCCAATCGGCTTATCAAACCGTGCCAACCTAAAAAAGCTAGTGATTTTATTCATTTAGATCAGATTTCATTAAGACTGGATGGAAACGCCTCGACGAGATGAATGAACTCAGAATTGAATTCAAAAGAAGACCTTCTACAGAGAATCCTACTATCGCCTACTTTGACTTTAGAGAACAACAGGCCAACTCTTTTAATATCTTTTATTAGAGAGAGTTTCCCGCCAAGTGGGTTGTTTCCAAGATCTTTAATCCATGGATTTTTCTCAAGAGTAGAATTTGGCGCAAATGTCTGTGCAAATATGGATACATTTTTTACAACCGATATCTTAATTTCGCGCCTCAGACCCATAGCATTTTCTTTGATATCTCTTAACATGGGTGGAATTTCCCCAAAGGATTCATCAGTTACCTTAAGTGTGTGTTGAGGAAACTCATTTCGCAGTTTGTCCGTCATCCATGCGGTATAGCACAACCAGTTTTTACATATTGGATCATCAGGGTTGGCTATATCTTTGATGTCTTTAAACCAGTTGATATTCTTTGCAGCTGTTTCTATGTCTCTAAATGAATTCATTGTTTGTGAACTTTATCAAAATGAAATCAAAAGTTCCCAATTAAACATTTCGATAATTAATCTGATTTCCTATCCATCTCTTTACCAACTTTTCAGATTCCTCAGGAAAATCATTTTCAAATTGATCACAGACTTTATTGATCTTTGGGATCAGGTAGGCATCTCTCGCGATATCAGCAATTTTTAGGCCAACGACTCCCTTTTGTCTTATGCCTAATATTTCACCAGGACCTCTTAGCTCAAGGTCTTTTTCTGATATGTAAAAACCATCTCTTGAAGACCGAATGACTTCCAGTCTGTCTTTGGCTGTATCTCCCAATGGGTTTTTATAAAGCATTATGCAGAAGCTTTTGTGTTCTCCTCTGCCAATTCTCCCTCTTAATTGATGCAGTTGAGAGAGGCCAAGCCTTTCCGTGTTTTCAATGACCATCATTGAAGCATTTGGCACATCAACACCTACCTCAATGACTGTTGTTGCAACCAAGAGGTCAAGCTTGTGCTCTTTGAAATCGCTCATGGCCTTATTTTTTTTATCTACTGATAGTTTTCCATGGACCAGTCCAATTCGATTATTCGGAAGATCATTGCTAAGTTTTTTAAAGGTGGCTTCAGCTGATTCTCGATTGTGATCTTCTGATTCCTCGATCAACGGACAAACCCAATACACTTGACGACCCTTTTCAATTTCTCGCTGAGCTTTTTCAACCACCTCTTTTCTTTTGTCTTCTGACGTGCATAGGGTTGATATTTCCCCTCTGCCGCTTGGAAGCTCAGAGATGATTGAATTATCAAGATCACCATATGCCGTCATTGCGAGGGTTCTAGGAATTGGCGTTGCAGTCATGATAAGTTGATGCGGAACAATACCATTATTTTTTGCTTTGTTGATCAAACTGAATCTTTGCTCGACCCCAAACCTATGCTGTTCATCTACAACCACCAAAGCTAGATTTTTATATTCAATTGACTCTTGAAAAAGAGCATGAGTTCCAATGATAATCTGACAATCGCCACATGCTATGCTCTGAGTCAACGCCCTTTTTTCTGGAGCTTTAAGCTTGCTTTTAAGCAATCCTGTTTTGACTCCAAGAGGCTCAAACCATTGATCCAGATTTTGTTTATGTTGTTCTGCCAAGAGCTCTGTTGGTGCCATGAGAACCGATTGAAAACCACTGTCAACCGCAATGGACATTGCCATGGCTGCAACAACCGTCTTGCCTGAGCCGACATCTCCTTGAAGCAGTCTCATCATCGGCTGTGCAAGCGATAAATCAGAGCAAATCTCTGCCTCAACTTTTTTTTGGCTTTCAGTCAACTCAAATGGAAGACCGGAAACCAACTCTTGTTTTATAGCTGTTTTCTTAAGTGGTATCGCAGACTGATTTTTAGAGGCCCTTTTTATTTTTCTCATGCCAATTTGATTTGCGATCAACTCCTCTGTAACCAATCTCTTTTTTGCTGGAGAAAGCATTTCCAGATCTAGTAATTCTTTTTTTGGGCGATGCGTTTCTTTTAACGCTTGCTTTAATGAGCCCAGGCCAAGATCAGAAGCAATTTTTGTCGGCAAAAGATCTTCAATGTTGTCCAATCTGTTATTGAGGGCCTGGGAGATGAACGATCTTAATTTTCCTTGAGCCAGTCCTTGGGTAGTTGGATAAACTGGCGTTAAAGTGTTAGGCAGATGATTTTTTTTATTCGAATCAAGTATTTCATAATTGGGGTGAATCATTTCAATGCCAGAGGTTGCTTTCCTCGTTTTTCCGAAGCACCTTATGGTTAAGCCTTTTTTTAAGGCATTTTTTTGATACTTATTGAAAGTAAAAAAACGCATAGTCATGATACCGGTGCCATCGGAAATCTGAACCATTAACATTCTCCTGCCTCTGAATACCATGCTGGAGAGTAGTATTTCGCCTTCAACTTGGGCCTCGATATCTGCTTTTAGGGCACCAATCTTTTTTATGGTGGTTCTGTCTTCGTAACGCGAAGGAAGATGGAAGAGAAGATCGGTTTGATTGAAAATGTCTAAATTCTTGAGCTTGTCTTCCACGGAAGGGCCAACGCCCTTAAGTGATCTTAAATCATCTGTCTCCATTTTCAGTAAGGCCCGCTATGACTTCAATCTCAACGTCTACATTTTTTGGAAGTGCTGCAGCTTGAACAAGAGATCTTGCTGGATATGGCTCCTCGAGTAACTCAATCATTTTTGAGTTCACCGCATCAAAATCCCCGATATCTTTCAGGAAGACTGTCAACTTTATTATATTTTGCAAGTTACAATTTTGCGTCTCGAGAAGATGACCAATGTTTTCAAAAATTAATTCAACCTGCTCTTGTATGGTTCCATCATTCAGCTCTCCGTTTTTATCAAGAGGAATTTGTCCAGACAAGAATATATGCCCATTAGAAACAACCCCTTGTGAATATGGTCCTATTGCTTTAGGCGCCTTAGAAGAGTTAATGATTTTTTTTTGAAGCATCAATGTAATCCTCTTGCCACCTTCTCAACAATACCCACTGAACGAACATCTCTGATCACATCCGCCAGTTCAATCCTATCGGCAACTTGAAACTGAAAGGAAAAGTCGATTGTATCGTCCTCATGTTCTTTAATTACATTTACCTGCTCAATATTACATCCTCTCTCTGCAAGTTTTCCAGCAATAGCTGCAAGCGATCCTGGCTTATGCTTAGCATTGATCAATAACTCAGAAGGCAGAGTTTGTTTTATGGTTTTACTCCACTCAGCTCCTATCCATCTGCCTCGATCTTTCTGGAAAGAATTGACATGTTTACATTTTCTTCTGTGGATAACGAAACCCCTTACTTTACTCAAGTGTCCAATGATTGTATCTCCGGGAACAGGCATACAACATTTAGCAAACTCTATAGAAACACCTTCAGTACCTTTGATTAGAAGTGGGGCACCCGAATTTGTCTTAGTTATTATTTCATCTTCCCCAAGCATCATTTGAGCCATTAGCAAGGGGTTTTTGTCACCGACCCCTATGGATTGGTATAGCTCATTCATGTTTTTAAAATTCAGAAGCTCTAATAATTTATTGATCTGTTTATTCTTAATGCTCCTTTGTTTTTTTCCAAGTGTGTCCAAAGCATTATTGAAAAGCCTTTTGCCAAGCACGATTGTTTGCTCCAAATTCAGATCTTTAAGATATGATCTAAGATTATGTCTTGCCTTTGCAGTGGTGACGAATGATAGCCAGCTTGGGTCTGGGTTTGCGTATCTAGAGGTTATGATTTCAACAGTTTGACCACTCTCAACCACAGTTCTGAGCGGGACCTGAACCCGATTGATTTTTGCTCCTATGCAACTGTTTCCAACATCAGTATGGACCGCATATGCAAAATCTACACAAGTGGACTTTGAGGGCAGTCTAAAAATATCTCCTTTAGGGCTAAATACGTAAACTTTATCAGGATATAAGTCGACTTTAACACTTTCTAGAAACTCTTCTGCATGGCTTGAGCCCTGGATCTCCTGAATTGTTGCAAGCCATTCTCTGGCCTTGCTTTGTGCTGTTGTATCTGAAGGATTCGCAGCTTTATACTTCCAGTGCGCCGCAATGCCGTTTTCTGCAACTCTATCCATTTCCAATGTTCGGATTTGTATTTCAATCGGCGTACCATTTGGCCCCAATAGACTTGTATGAATAGACTGATAGCCGTTCACTCTAGGAATGGCAATATAATCCTTAAATTTACCCATTATGGGTTTATAGAGTTCATGAACCAAGCCCAAGACTTGATAACACTCGCTAGGCTCATCGACTACAATTCTGAAGCCATAAACATCAATGATTTGTTCCAAGGGTAATCGACGAATTCGCATTTTTTCATAAACACTGAAAAGCTCTTTTTCTCTGCTGATAATTTTGAACTGAATGTTCTCCTCACTAAGCCGTTTTGATATTCTTTGGTTGATTTGCTTCAGAATCTTCTTTTGATTGCCAAGTTTTTTCTTCAAGGAAGAAGAAATGATCTTATGCCTGAAAGGATAGCCATATTTAAAACCTTCTTTTTCCAACTCTCTTCTTATGTTGTATATGCCCAAACGGTTAGCAATTGGCGCAAATATTTCTAACGTTTCCTTGGCTTTTTTTATCTGTTTTTGAGGCTCAAGGGCATAAATTGTTCTCATGTTATGAAGCCTATCGGAAAGCTTGATAATGATAACCCTTATGTCTTGAACCATTGCCAACATCATTTTCCTAAAGCTTTCGGCTTGATTTTCTTTAATGCCCTCATTCTCAAGACGGTCAAGCTTGCTTACGCCATCAACCAGAATAAAAACTTCCTCGCCAAACTCTTCTCTCAATAGGTCCCCATCAATCTCTGTATCCTCAAGTACATCATGAAGTAATCCAGCTGAAATTGCAGCAGCATCGAGATGCAGACTGCCTAAAATACTTGCAACGGCTACAGGGTGAATAATATAAGGCTCTCCAGTTTTTCTTGATTGGTGTTCATGAGCAATACTTGAATATGCATAGGCTTTGGCGACTATATCAATGTCTGTTTCATCAAGATAGTCAAGTTCGGAAATGAGTTGTTTCAAAAGCTTAGGCGGCTTTTTTTGCAACATTTCATTTGCTGATTTCTTCAATGCTTCCATATCACTAATATAAACCAAGAAAATATAAAAATATTAGAAGTTTTGACTGGATTTCTCAGTCAGTTTATATAATTTTTGAAGCGAGCTCAGCAAAGTCACTAAGCACATGCAAGCACCAGTTTTCTAATCAGCTTCTTCTGCTTCAGCTTTCTCAAGCTCTGCTGCAAGTTCTTGTTCTATGTCGACTTCAGTTTTATGGAATTCAGGATCATCCATATGCCCTTCAGCTATTTCACGAAGTGCAAGGACTGTAGGCTTATCATTTTGATGATCATCAACAAGTGTTTCAGCCCCATTTGCGATTCTTCTGGCTCTTTTAGAAGCCAATTTTATCAAGCTGAAAACGCCTTCAGTTTTCTCGATACAGTCTTCTATAGTTACTCTTGCCATATAAACCTCTATTTGTGATAAGTGCGATAGGTTACTGAAACCAAAAGATAAGTCAATTTGTTTCAGAGAAACTTTTTAGCGATTCAGCAACCTGTTTTGTTCGATTTATTTTATTTGCTTTCCCCTCTATACAAAAAACAATATCTTCAACAACGCTCTCAAGTTTATCATTGACTAAAACATGATCAAACTTGATTGATTCTTCTAAATCTAAAATTGCTTGGTTGAAACGATTTTTTATTTCTTTATCACTGTCAGTGCCTCTATTTTTTAATCTCTTTAAGAGGACTTCTTTTGAAGGTGGAATTAAGAATATCATCACACATGAGGATATTCTGCTTTTAATTTGTTGTGCACCCTGCCAATCAATTTCTAAGATTACATTTATTCCCTCTCGAAGATTTTTTACGACGCTTTCTTTCTCTGTACCATATAAGTTTCCAAAGACAGTTGCATGCTCCAAAAAATCGTCATTATGAATCATATCTTTAAAGGTTTTTTCATCAATGAAGAAATAATCAGCACCTTCTTTTTCATTCTCGCGCCTTGTTCTTGTTGTAAATGAAATAGACGCAACTAAGTTAGGTGTTTTTTCTAGTAGTTTTTTTACAACCGTTGTTTTTCCAGTTCCCGATGGAGCGGAGATTACAATTAATTTTCCAGTTTTGTCGTTCACGATGAGATTAAAAGGTAAAATATTTTAAATAGTTTAGTTCATTCTACTAGGAGCAAAAAACCATGAAAAGGAAGATTGTTATAGCGACTATGAATGATCATAAAGCTTCAGAGATCAGAGCCCTTATAGGCGATCGTTATGATGTAATGACGCAGAGTTCATTCTCTATACCTTCTGTTCCAGAGACTGGAAAAACATTTGAAGAAAATGCGCTGATAAAAGCCAATGAAGTTTCAAAAAAAACTGGTCTACTGACAATTGCAGATGATTCTGGTTTAGAGGTTGATCTGCTCGAAGGAAAGCCAGGAGTATATTCAGCAAGGTATGCAGGCCCAGATGCAACAGATACTGAAAACAATAATAAGCTTTTGATGGAGTTAGAGAAATTTAAAGATGAAATAATCACGGCTAGGTTTAAATCAGTTATAGTCATTGTTGATCCATTAGATGATTCAAAAAATATTTTTGATGGTAGTTGGGAAGGACAAATTATTTTCAAGCCCAGAGGCAAAAATGGGTTTGGATATGACCCTATTTTTTACATAGAGAATCTTGAATCTACAGCAGGTGAGCTTAAGCAGGTTGAAAAAAATAAACTCAGTCACAGGGCGATAGCAATGAGAAAAGTTACTAATTACCTAACAAAAAAGACATTTGCAACAGAATAAATCCTTTAAGATTAAGGATTTATTGCAGCACGAATAAATTTAGGATGAGTCTAGATTATTCACAGACCGTAACTTTATTCATTAATCGCTTCTAATTAGAGTTTATTTCAGAAAAATTACACGAATACATCTTTGTAAGTTTATGAAAAATATAATAAATACATCAATTGTATAAAAAATACACAATTTTTCTAGAAATAAGCTGCAGTTGGGACCCATTAAATTTTTATTATTTATCCACAATCTTATCCACAGATTTTGTGGATAAAAAAGAAATGAATTTTTAAATTTATGTATTTCAAATATGCTTGAAAAAAGCATGGCCTATGGGTATGCTTGCGATCCCAATTTTAATTATGGGTATTAATGTCAAAATAGATTTAAGGCATATTTAAAAACTGAAATGAAAAAAGAAATACATCCAGAATATTCTGAAATTAAAGTCACATGTTCATGTGGTAACTCTTTTGTGACCAAATCAACACTTAGTGAAGATTTGTCCATAGAGGTTTGCTCAGCATGCCATCCTTTCTATACAGGGCAACAAAAAATTGTCGATACTGCTGGACGAGTTGATAAATTTAGAAAAAGATTTGGGATCAAGCAGTAACGCCAGCTCGCTCTATAAAACATGTCAGATAAAGTTACACTTCAAACGAATATACAAACTGTTGAACTCGAAACTAAAGATGCATCAGTTGGTCCAGACGTTATTGATTTAAAAAACCTTTATCATGATACAGGTTACTTTACCTTCGATCCTTCGTATTCAACCACTGCGAGCTGTGAAAGTTCCATTACATATATTGATGGCGCCAAAGGAATTTTAGAATACAGAGGTTATCCAATAGAACAACTTGCAGAAAAAAGTACTTACTTAGAGGTATCTTACTTGCTGTTCAATGGTGAGCTCCCAACAAGCAATACTGCTCTCGATAATTTCAGATCAGATGTCAAACAAAATATGACTCTACCAAAGAATATGGACCTCATTTTTTCTGGTTTCGGAATAGATGCACATCCAATGGCGATGCTTACAACAGCAGTAGCAGCATTATCTGGATCATATCACGAAGGTATAAACATCAGAGATAGAGAGCACCAAAAAGAATTTTTCTTTAACATACTCGGCAAAATGCCAATATTGGTTGCAAATGTTTTCAACCATAACCAAAAAGACGCGAATACTGATTATGATGAGTCTTTATCATATTCAGAAAATATTTTGAGACTATTCTTTGGATGGAATGATAGCTTTGAGATAGATCCTGTTCTGTCAAAGGCACTTGATATTCTTTTAATACTCCATGCCGACCATGAGCAAAATTGCAGTACTTCTTCTGTTAGGTTAACTGGAAGCTCTGGCACAAATCCCTATGCAGCAATTGCAGCAGGAGTCGCAGCTTTATGGGGCCCAGCACATGGAGGAGCGAACGAAGCTGTAGTTAGAATGTTTGATGAGATTGGGTCAAAAGACAATATTCCTAAATACATTGAAAAGGCAAAAGACAAAAATGATCCATTTAGGCTAATGGGTTTTGGCCACCGTGTTTATAAAAATTATGATCCTAGAGCAACAATCATTAGAAGCCAGTGCCATAAAGTTTTGGAATCGACTGGTAATAACTCTAATCCCATGTTTGAGCTTGCACTTGAGTTAGAAGAAATCGCCTTAAATGATGATTATTTTGTTCAGAGGAATCTCTATCCCAACGTTGATTTTTATTCTGGATTGATTTATCAAGCAATGGATATCCATAAGGAGATGTTTACTGCTATGTTTGCATTGGCAAGAACAGTCGGATGGGCAACACACTGGTGTGAGATGATGTCTAACCCTAAGCATAAAATAGGTCGCCCAAGGCAGCTCTATCTAGGTGAAAAAAAGAGGGACTATGTCCCAATCAATGATCGCTAGATTTCAGGTACGGCGGCTTCGCCAAATCAAAAAAATAACACATTATTCTCATGACTAATAAATCAGACAATATCATCCTCATTGGTCCAATGGGCTCTGGGAAGACATCTACAGGAAAAATTCTTGCAAAACAAATGAGCTTTAATTTTTTAGATACAGATGAAGAGGTCGAAGAAAGGACGGGCGTTTCGATAGCCTATATCTTTGATGTTGAGGGCGAGACTGGCTTTAGGCAAAGAGAGCATCAAGCACTGATGAAATTTTTAGATAATAACAATGTTGTCATTGCAACAGGCGGAGGAATCATAACCTATGAAAAAAGTAGAGCGGTTATTCAAGACCATAAGAGAGTTGTTTATCTGAAAACAAGCGTCGAAAAACAAATTAAAAGGGCAACAGTTTCCGACAAGAGACCTTTGTTAATCGACACAGATCCTGCATCTAAACTTCAGGAGTTAATGTTGACAAGAGAGCCCCTATATGAAGAAATAAGCGATATCAAGATCGATACTGATGAGAGAACACCAAGTGAAATTGCTCTCGAGATTATCGATAGATTAAGATGAGAGCGTTAAAGGTAAATCTGGAAGACAGGAGTTATCCAATATACATTGGTAGTGATATCAGTTTAGATAATGAACTCTACTCAAAGCATATAAACTCAAAAAAAATTGCCTTGATTACAAATGAACAAATTGCAGACTTATACCTTTCAGAAATTTCCCAAACGTTAAACACATTTGATTTAAAAACCCTCGTTCTTCCAGAGGGAGAGACTGAAAAGAACTTAGAGACTGTTGGAAAAGCGGCTGAATTCCTATCTGATAATGGAATTGACAGGGATTCATCAATTATTGCTTTTGGCGGAGGCGTGATTGGTGACATCACGGGCTTTGTTGCCTCATCTTATATGCGAGGCATAAAGTTTCTTCAAGTCCCAACAACACTATTGGCCCAGGTTGATTCCTCTGTAGGGGGAAAGACAGGGGTGAACATCAGTAGAGGAAAAAATCTAATTGGTGCTTTCTATCAACCGAGCGCTGTGATTGCAGACACAAAATATTTAAATAGCCTAGAGCCTAAACGTCTTTCAGAAGGTTTAGCGGAAGTTATAAAATACGGACTAATTCGTGATGAGGATTTCTTCGTGTGGCTATGCAAGAACACCAGCAGAATATTGGCATTGGGGCCTGAAGAAATGGCTCACCTTATCGAGAGATGTTGCCAAATTAAAGCTGAAATAGTCTCTGAAGATGAGAGAGAAGGATCAATAAGGGCAATATTA
>MDTG01138139.1_pt1 | contig 14629 bp, 12 predicted proteins | sample 811421 | NCBI WGS metagenome assembly MDTG01 (sample SAMN05326645, study PRJNA326480) | marine metagenome | isolation source: seawater | place: Pacific Ocean: South East | collected 2011
ACTTTATAAAACAAATCTTAGAGAGAGAGCAGAGCCACTTTTTATTTCATCATTTTTACTCACACATTTTTTATTTCATCATTTTTACTCACACATTTTTGACTCGAAAACCGTTGTTTCATCCATCACTTTGATGCGCTTGAGTACAACTACCACCAATGCCTTCTCCGATCCGCGCGTTGTTCCTCGACGACGAAAGCGACACACACGCGTCGTCGACGACAAAAAAAAAGCCGCGCACCACCCTTCGCGACAGCGTCGCGACGTTTCTCTCGTGGTCCTTCCTCTCTCGGAAGACGACTGAAATTTCAATTCCGGTTGCGTTCGATAAACAAAAGAGTAACTTTTTAATCGGGCCTTCCGCGCTCTGGTGGCGCGACGCGTTCGCAATTTCGTCGTCGTTACTGCGAGAAGACGATGGAGAGGACGACAAGAACAACTCGGACGAAAAAGAAGACGACGTGTACGAGAACGACGACGCGGCGATGGCGGATTTAGGACACGCAGCGGAAGCGACGTTGGACCTCGCGAGAGTCGTCAGCGGAACGCTGCTGGCAGATTTGAGACGGTGCGCGATTTTGATCTCGTTTTTTTACCTTTCGCCTTTGAATTCGACAGTTCGGGCGGAGTTTTACGTGTGTATTTGGTTCTTTTGTTCGTGTCGCGAGGAGTTTTGAGCTCTCCGTTTGGACGCGCGTCGACGCGCTTCGTGCGTACACGCCGCTGACAACCGTACTGTGGACAGGACGACGAGGTCGCTCGAGTTTTGGGAGGAGAAACGGGACGAGATTCCAAGAGGTGGAGATATCTCACACCGATTCTTCTTGACGTTACGATGTGGTCCGCGGGCGTTCGTAGAAGAGACAAAAGGGTTCATGGAGCGGAAAGTCATCGCCGCGAGACGGAGAGCAATTTTGCACGTGTCTGGGAACATGAGAAGGAGCAGCCAAAAGATATCTTCATCGGTAGCGAATACATTGAATAGCAGTAAAAGCGGCGAAGAGAAAGAAAAGGAAGAGGAGCATTTGTTGGAGACATTGTTGACGGTTCCACCAGCGAGAGCGATAATTGATGGGAAGGTGGCGGCGTTAGGGAAGATGCAGAGGAGTTTGGCGAGTGCGGTGGCGAGGGTGCACGCGAGAGCGGACAATTTAGTCAATGGTGATTACAATAGGAGGAAACATCTTCGAGGGAAAGATCATAAAGATGGGGTCGATGACGACGAAGATGAGGATGACGATGACAGGCTATCTGAGGATGAGGTACGGAAGAGGGAGGTGGAGAAGACGCGAGAAGCAGTAGAACAGTGCGTGAATGGTATTAACGAAGCTATTGAGCTCGTGAAATCCACCGCGGCGACGTTAAACGCCGAGCACGAGGACGAGGACGAAGAGGAAGAAGCAGCAAAAGCAGAGCAGAAGCAGAATACTCATAACGTTGGTGGTGACGACCACGACGAAGCAGTCTCTCCGAGACGACCGTCGAGCTCTCTCGAACGCACCATCTCGAATTCGCCATTGTTCTCAGGGATGATGCACAATCGAACGGACTCTCTCGTCTCGAGCATCTCGCGAAGTGGAACGCCAAAGATTCCACATTCGCCGAAAGAAGCCGCTCAAGCTCAAAAGTTGCATCTGTCGCAGTCGCACGATAACAACAGCCCGACTTTAGTCCGCCAAAACGCATCGTTACAGCGAACGGATTCGTACTTTCAGAATCTCATCAAAAACACATTTCTCGGCGACATCTTCAAGTCCGACGGCGGTACGGGCACACGAGTCGGTTTCGTCTCGCACAAACTCCGCACGCGTTTGATGGCTAAATCTGGCGAACCAATCCCGTTCCCTTTAGAAAACGACGCTACGTGGGAAGCCATCGTCTCGACGGAATCTCGATTTGAAAAAGCTCGCAAAGCGGTTGATCGCACGGTCGAAAGGCATCGCAAGCCAACGAAATACGAACGCCAGTGGATACCGATTTCGCTGTTATCGTTAGTCGGCGTGAGCAGCGCGATCTTACTCGTTCGGAAGTCTTCTCTTTGCGGTTCCAATGAGTTGGACGAAACGTTAAAAGCGGCGTACGAAACGATGCGAACGTTTTTCAACTCGTACATGAAAACGCCATCGAAGGAGTTGAAGCAAGAGCTCACGAAAGCGTTCGATACCGGAGATAGAGAAGACGCGGCAGCAAGATTAGAAGAGACGCAGGAGTCTTTAGATAGAATGTTAAAAGAGTATGTGAAGAATGCCACGAAACCTGGCTTTTCCGAATCATTGACGAGAGCGTATCAATCGGTTGGTGCGATGACTGCCGGCGGCGAAGATGAACACGCCGGAGGAGGAGGAGGAGGAGGAGGCGAAGAAACGACGACTAATATCGATCCAATGTCGCTCGTAACTGCGCGCGTTGAAGAAGAGTTAAAAGCGCCGTTACAGAACATGCTCGGTGGCGACCTTATGCAACTCTTGCTCATCCAGACGCAAGTAATGAAAGTTGAGATGGAAGACGCTTTGCTCCAAATGGACGCTGTCATGCGCGCAAACCGTTTGAATTTCGCACTCATGGCATGTTTTCCTGCAACCTTGTTGGTATACGGGAGCTTTTCGTTTTCTAAAACCGTTGGCGTGTCGCGAGCGTTTCAGAAAAGACGCAAAGCGAGGGAGGAGATGCGCTTATTAGTCGCCGACGCGGAACGATCTTTGATGCGATTGAAAATGACGCGAGACGAGTTTATCAAACGACATCGCGCTTTCGAGGTCAATAAGGATGCTTCTGACTCTGAATTCTCCGAAGGGACCGGAAGTATTAAATTTAAAAACAATGCATCTGATTCTGACCTCGTTCGTCGCTTAGAAATCGCGGAAGAATATCGACGCCGTCGCGTAGAAATGGATGCGTCACTCGACGTCAACGCCACCCCGCCGCATACCGCGCACCGCCCAAAAAGGAACTTTGACGACGAAAACCTCGAAAACGAAACTTTCCATCAAGGTATGCTACTGTATGCTGTTAATGCCCTATATGCTTCCGTTCAAAAACATAAGAGGATGTTCTCGCCAAAAGAATATAGAGGCGTCAAGTTGGACGCCATGGCGTTAGCCGACGTGGGAGTCTCCATCGAAGGGAAACTGTTGACGACCGCGAGACTAGCTAGAATATATAAAGGATTCCAGAGCGAGCCGCACAGAGTGCCGAGCATTGTTACGGGCAGGTATCCAGTTTAGAATTTTCCGTCGTGTTTAGCGTAAGAAATGCAGCATGCGTAATATTAGTCATCACTTTTCTCCAAGAAGAATCTCAAGAAGTCGTCGTGATCCTCCTCACTTTTGATCCCACGCAAATTTATTTTTTATTAACGATGATGTCTCGAAGAATCGTTGGCGACAAAAGAGCTCTGCGTCTTCTGAGATGTCGTCGCGAGAGTGCGATTATTCGATCTTCTTCGTTGTCGAGCGTATCAATGAAAGCAGCAGGAGCAGCAGCAGCAGGGGCAACTTCTTCTTCGGGCGAAATGGCAACCGAATTTCACGAACACAATCGAACGCACACGTCTCGTCTTCTTGGCGGCGTGGCGGCTTTTACGACGACATTTATTGGTTTCAGCGTGGTCTCCGCGGACACAGAAGGAGTTACATCAAGCTCTGAAAAGAAAGAGGCTGATCAAAATGCTTTTGAATCTTTGCTCAAAAACGCTAAAGAATTCGTATCTCAACTGACTTCCAGAGGGTCCTCCTATTCGCTCGTTTCAGACGAATACCGCCGTGAAGTATTTTTCGCGTACGAGAACCGATTGAGAGAACATTCAAGCATGGACAAAGTGTTCGCGTACTTTGCCTCTGGAAAAAACGCGAACGGTGAAACGTTAATGACGAAAGAAGATTTGATTCGATCAGCGATACCGGTGTACCAAAAAACGAACATCCGGTCGGGAAGTTTAGAAGGCGAAGTGGTGTCTGAAGAAGAGGTGGAAGGGAAAGACGTGATGGAAACGAATGTCTTTAAATCGAAGAAAAACCGAACGTTTATTGGTGGAGAACGGATCGCGAGATATTTCGATACCAACAACGACGGTATGATTAACTTCCCTGAGTTTGTGTTCTTCACGACGCTGATCAAACTTTCTGACGAACAGATTTTGAGAGAGTTTTTGAAAGCGGACGCGGATGGGAACGGAGAGTTGGACGCGGAGGAGTTCGCGATGATGATGCGACGGATGCGAAGTTGCGGGCAGATGAAGAACGCAAAAGCGGATTTTCACATGAGCAGGACCGGGGTGCACATCGAGCATGCAAATTTAGACGTCCTCGGGAACGGGATTTATAATCACTTTTTTCAGAAGAAAAAGAAAGCCAAAAGGCGAGGATGGTTTCGTAGTGGTAATAGCAGCGGCAATGACAATAATAGCGAGGAAAATAGCAAAGATAGCAAATACGATTTGGACAAGAAAATCTCCTTGTCGGAGTTTCACGACTTTCTCAACGAGATCGGCGACATGCTCGTGGACATGGAGTTTTCCCATTACGACGAAGAAGATAACGGATGGATATCCCCAAGAGACTTAGGCTATGCGCTCATCACTCGATCTAACGTCACAAAAATCCACGAATACTTGAATATTGTAAGGGAACTTCCCGACGAGGATTTCTTTTGCAATCGAGAACAGTTTCGGGATTTTATGCGCGTGTTGAGACGTTCAGAAAAGTTTGAACACAAAATAAAAGAAGAGAAGAACAGCGAAGTCACTCGAGAGCGGTTCATTGAGATCTTCCGCGAGTGCAACGTCAAAGGGAAACGATTCCAGTACGAGCAGTTATTGGGAATGACGGACATTCTGTTCAAGATTTTCGACAGCGATAACAACGGATCCATCTCCACCGAAGAATTGAACGAAGTGAGGCGTTTGGTTTCCCGATAGATTTTAAATGTTGTGTTGCATAACTCCTTTCTGTACCTCTCTCTCTCTCTCTCTTCGTTGAAGAAAAAAATGAGGAGAGAAATTTGAATCGTCACCTTTTTGCGCGCTCTTACCATTCGATAGGGGATATCGACGAGCGCATAAAAAGACATCGCGCGGAAACCATGAGCGACGACGAGGAGGAGGGTTCAACCTCGGACGATTCCGAGTTCGAAAACGAACCGAAATCGGGCACTGATTACGTCGTCCAAGAAGCCATGCGAGAGGAAAAACGGAAATTAAAGTCGAAACTGAGGAGAGAAAAGAATAAAACGGTGCTTCCAAGCGGGGGAGAAGAGGAGAAAGAAGATGACAAACGCTCGCTAGAAGAAGAGCACGCCGAAAATGAAACGATTAAATCGAAAAGAGCGATCGAAGACGCGACTCGCGCTCGTAAAAGAGCGCGAAACGGCGGCGACGAATTGGAAAAAGACGAGGACGAAGAGAAATATCGAGTGTCAGACAAAGACGAAGAAGACGAACAAAAAATGGACCGATTCGACATGTCCAAAGAAGAACAAGAGGGGTATTTCGACCCAGAAACTGGCAATTACGTGGAATATAAGAAAGAAAAGAAGCTCGCGGAGGACAGTTGGATCGACGAGACGACGAAAGAGGAGTACGAAAAGTTCAAGACGATAAAACCATCGTCGCAACGGTTAATGGAGGCAGAGAAGGCGGCGGAGGAGGACGAGGAGATAAAATACGATCAGACGGAAGAAGGAGTAGCGAAATTGAAGAGACAGTTAGCGGAGTTGCTGGAAGGGCCGACGGAGACAGCTTTGAAAGCGATTAAAAGGGTGGGTGGGGGAAGTGAAGGACCTGGTAGTAACAACAAGAACAAATACGTGTCGAAACAAAAATCGAAGAAAGAGAGTAAAAACGGGACGAAGGAGCAACAACGACAAAAGAATTCCAAGTTAGAAGGAGAGAATAAGAAGATATTTGACGAAATTACGGCGATTGCGTCGAGATTAGTCACAGCTGGAGAGTATGGTGCGTATACCATCGAAAAGCAAATGTTGGAAAAATCGGCAAATTTGGTCTTAAATTTAGAGGCAAAAACGACGTACGAAGACGCCGAAGACGACATGTTCGCGGATTCCAACAATGACGAGAGAACGGGAGGAAAGGACGCGAAAAAAGAGCCAATACCTGCAGTGCCATCTACCGCCGATGTAAAAGTGAGCGTTGATCCGAAAACTTTTTCGATCAAAGAGCTCAAACGTTGTTGCGAATCCCACGGGAAAAGCATCGGTTCTGGTGGCGAGAGAATAGAAATCGAAAAGATGTGTTCGGAACTTCTAAAGTCCACGACCTCTCCTGAGGGATTCGTGTACGATAAATCGACTGGTTTGTACTATGGAGAAGCTTCGAACATGCACTGGCATTGTAAAGCGAATCTGTACAAAACGGAAGACGGAAATTGGTGGAAATATAACGGCCAAATGTTCGAAGCGGCGTCGGAACCGTCATTTCCGATAGATAGTAGATAGATAGCACTCGCAGTAACGTAAATATTATCATCTTTGTTAGAACTATTATCATATTGCCTTCTACTTCAAAACGTCAAACGATCTCCCAACCTCCCTGTACAACGCTCTCGTCTTCAAATCCGCCTCGCTCTCACCTCCATCCTCAATCTCGTATGCTTGCGCATTCACGATAAACAGCGTCTTATCTTTGACTCCGACGTAATTATATATCCTCTTATTCCCATGCGTCGTAATTAACCTATACTCATACTCGTAAAATGTCGTCTTCGTATCCACCGACTTGCATTCGCTTTGGCGCTCCATAAACGTCCCGCCCGGAACAGTCGTTTGCTTTTGGGATTCCGCTTGGACCAACTTTTGCCCTATATCGTCTAAAGAACCGAATTCTTTCAAGGAATTGATTCGTACCGGAGTTACTGTGACCCCTATCGACGCATATTTAACGTTCGGGTTCTTAAACAAGGCAGTAGCTCCTGCTTTCTTCTCTATAGTCCAGTCTTTTGGGTAGGTGAGGCGGAAGTTGTTTGAAGCGTCGGAATAGGACGTTAAGTCGTTCGAGAAATCGAAAGTAGCGGCATCTGACGTCGTCTCTGCGAGTGCACTCGTCGCCGCACCAGAAGCGGTGGCACCATCGTCTTCCTCTACAGCGAACGCATATCTACTCCCACTACTCGCACTTTCATTGATCAAAATCACCCCCAACGAAGTCAACCGTAGAAGATGTTCTCGGCGACTCGTACCATTCGCATCTCTGCAGCTCGCTTTCGTTTCACTTTTCCTTCTCGAAGCGTGCCGCGCGTTTGTGGCTCGCGATACCGACACTCGACACGAGCTCGACATGTATTCTCTTATGTATTTCTCTTTTATTCTTTTGACGAATAAATTTCCCCATAAAAAAAGAAGTTTTTGGTGGGAAACTCGTTCCAAAGACGCGATGAAGACGGCGCAGTTGGACAACGCCAATCCCCTCGTCAAAACCACCAAATCCATACCCACGATCTCGTTGCGCAAACGCGCAGAAAACGAATACTCAAACGACAACAACAACAACAACAATAAAAAAAGAGACCCGATCGATGCGTATGAAATTTTCAGCCACATCAAGGACGTAAACGACCCGGAACATCCGTATTCGTTAGAGCAGTTAGCGGTGGTCTCTCCGGAAAACATCGTCGTGGACGACGAAAAAAGTCGAGTAACCGTGTATTTCACCCCAACAGTCGAGCATTGTTCCATGGCCACTTTGATTGGTCTGAGTATTCGAGTGCAGCTGTTGCGAGTGTTACCGAAGAGGTTTAAAGTCGATGTACGAATTTATATGTTGTCAGAGCATTTCGCGCTCCGAACGAGCTCACCGGGATGCCGCGCTTCAATCGCCTCGAAAGTCTCCATTTCAGATGAATGGAACTACTATTTTGTCGTCCTTTACGCAAAGTTTTGCAATCATCCGCGTTCGTCTGCGACAGCACTGACCCGCGGCTTTCTCTCTCCGTCTTTCTCTCGAATACAGATAAAAGTCTCCGAAGGCTCGCACGCTTCCGAAACGCAAGTGAACAAACAGCTCAGGGATAAAGAACGAGTCGCGGCGGCGTTGGAAAACGGAAACTTGTTAGAGAAGGTCGAGTTGACCTTGAGTGGGAAGACGGCCATGTGATAGATAGCGTGTAGAGTAGGTGTAGCCCAATAGTTCGCGCGCATTCATAGTAACGATATAGTGTCTGTGTGCTCGTTTTGGGTGTTCATTTTTCCCGCACATTTCTTCCCCATTATTCTTCCCCGTCTTTTCTTCCGCGCAAAATCGACGACGCTTCGCGGGAGAGAGGGAGCGAGCGACGCGCGTTCGACCCCCCGTTTTGGCACCGTCGCGTTTTGTGTTCTTCTTCTGGGGACGGAAAAAGCGTTCGACGACATCGAAGAAACACCAGCGCGCACCCACACATCGGAGGAAGAGCCGCGTGCTGAAAAGATATTAAATCACCAAGATGAGAAACGACGCGTCGTCGTCTGCCTCTACTTCCTCTTCGCGAGACGAGAGACGAACATCGTCGAGACGCGCGACCCCTTCTCGTTCGTGTTCGCGTTCTTCCGTGCCGAGGAATGCGAGTGCTCGCTACCATCGTTTACTTGTCGCCGCGACGGCATCCGCTTTCCTGTTGGGAAAAGGAGCGCGCGCAGACAATGCCAACAAGAACAACTCGAATGCTAAAGAGCCATTAACGGACGACACGTTTAAGGACGCCATCGAACAGTGCATGAGGGCAAACCCTGTGGATGGAATGTGCACGCAATTGCCGAAATACGGCGCGATGCCGACTTGGGACACGAGTAAAGTGACAAACATGGACCTGGCGTTTGGGTCGACGAGGAAAGCGTCGGAAGGAAGGAAGAGAAGTCGAAAGAGTAGCACGACTTTGGTGAAGTTCACCGAGTTTAATGCAGATTTGTCTGATTGGGACGTGAGTTCGGTGACATCTATGCGAGATATGTTTTCCGACTGCAGAGACTTTGAAGGTGTTGGTTTAGAGAAATGGAACACGGAACGCGTGGAGAGCATGGCGGGGATGTTTCGAAACTGCGAGGAATTTGCGACAGATATTTCCGGTTGGAAAGGGAAAGCGACAGAAACACACATGAAAGACGCTGTGAAAGGTGCGGTGGCATTTCAAAAGGCATTCGTGTGCGAACGAAGCCCGACCGAGGGTGTTTTGTTTAGCACGTGTACCGTGAACAAATGGACCGATTCGAATTTAGGCGGAGACGAAGAAAAGAACGAAGAGAAGGAAAATAAACAACCGTTGACGGACGAGACGTTTCATAACGCCATAGATGCGTGTTTACAAACGAACCCGATTGCTGGGATGTGTAAAGGAAGTGAGTACGGAATCATGCCCGATTGGGACGTTTCCAAAGTCACGGACATGTCTAAAGCGTTTTACGACATGTGGGATTTTAACGGCGATTTGAGTAAATGGGACGTGAAGAATTTGAAGAACGCGCAGGAGATGTTTTACGGCGCAGATGCTTTTAACGCGGATATATCGAAATGGAACACGCAAAATTTACAAAACTGCCAAGATATGTTTCACGACGCGAAGAGTTTCAATCGATCCATTGACAATTGGAAGACGCATAAAGTAACCAACATGAACGGAATGTTTATGGGAGCGAAGAAGTTCAACAGCGATATTTCCAATTGGGATGTGCAGAACGTCCAATCGATGCGTGGCATGTTCGCAGAAACGTCCAGTTTTAACCAACCGATTGGGAAATGGAACGTGAAATCTTGCCGAGACATGCGCTTTATGTTTAGCAATGCGAAAACATTCAAGCAAATAATCAACAACTGGAAAGGTCCAGCAGCGAAAGAGGCACAGTTTAAAATGTTTAGCGACGCGTATAGCTTTTTGGGCAAGTTTCGATGCGAAGAGCAAGAGCACGGGCCGGCACAATCGTGCAAACAGCGCCAAGTGTACAACTCCAACGCGGCGGCGGCCTTAGGAGAAGCGAGAGGCACAACCTTCACCTCCGGGGCATTGGGCGAAACCGACGTGCACTTGGCGAGCGGCGTTATGTTCAGGCACAACCCATTCAAAGAAGCCGTGGGGTTGCTTTCCCTTGTGACCATCGCTTTAATTGGGTTTGTGTACACCAACAGAGCGGGAAATATTAAATGCACCACTAAAGTCATCACCGACCGCAGTCAAAACTATAATACCGACGACGAAGAGTCTCGCGGTTTCTTGTAATGGTAATATTAATAATAGTCATGCTAACAACCACGCGATAATATACGCACAGAAAATACTAATCTACTACATACAGTATACAAGCGACGTAATTTCTCATAACAAGGAAATCTTCTAAAAATACTACTAACTTAACCAACGTTCAAGCGAAAGACGTCGTTGAATATGAAATAACTCCCCGCGGGTAACCCGACAGCATCTGTTGGCATTAATTGAAACGTCTGCGCAAACTTTTGCGGTTGCGTTTCGCTGTCGATCAGCAAGTTCCCGCACACGAACACTAAAACTCCGCCGTTCGGGGTCGGTTGCGTGTCAATGGTCACCACTTGATGTTGGACTCTTTGGAACGGTAAAGAGACTAATTTTTCAACTATCGATTGGGAACCTTTAAACTGTCCGGGTCTGGAGGTGGAGTGTTCGAAGTTCAGCATGGAGTGGGTTTCGTTGTAGAGAGGACCGAGTTGCGAGCGGTCGCTGTCGAATTGTTGGTAGTAGTGCTGTGCGAAAGCCTGTAAAGGGAGAGAAAAGGGGAGAAAAGAGAAACGCGTGTTGTTGGGTAAGTCAAAATTGTAGGAAAAAGAAAAACAGAGACAGACGGAGAAAGAGGAAAGCATTGAATGTGAAACGCGCGCGCTTGTTCACGTACCTGCCCTACTTCTTCAAAATTGGCGCATATGTTGCTGACCGCGGGTGTAGCCATTGTTGCGTGACTGTGTATGCGAACGGAAAAATAGCGGATTTTGCGCAAAAGAATTATTATGCGATGATTGGGAAAGAGAAAAATGAAAAAACGTGCGCGCGCGACAAAACAGAAACACCTCTGTTTTCGCACGAATACGATCAAGTCACTAGTTTGTATACACTTTGTATAACAATTTCTCATCTCTGTCTCTGTCTCTGTCTCTCTACATATAAACGATCTCTACACCGCTCTTCCCTTGGTGTGAATGGTATTCCAGTTTTGCATGAAACGCACTGTCCGCAAATAAAACGCCATTCACAAAGAAGATGGTTGTCTCTCTCCCCTTCTATTACTTTTTCTCGTACCGCCGCCCCTTGATAAAAAATACAAACGCACAATGGGTAGCGTCATATTCAACCAACCACATGCACTTACACCTTCACCTTATTATATATCCTTTCTACGTCTTCTTCTTTAAACTAAACTCTCTTTTTCAACAAACAGGCATTTAGTTCGCCGCTTCCTTCCACGCACACAACTGGTCGGTGCCCATCGCGGACAAGATTGTCACCACGAGTTCCAAGCCTTCGTCAAACTTCTTTTGCACTTCTTGGCCCAAAGCAAACGCGGTATCCCCGCTTCTGTCGTCCGGTAATTTCAAATCTTCTCTCGTTTCTCCCTTTTCATCCATCAAAGACATGTGGTCGTCGTCGTCGATGTCCAACAACGTGTATTCCGATTTGGAGACGACCGGAACTTCCAGGTTGTGGCCAGCTGGAACGAGTTCATCGCATCTTTTACCGCTGAAGATGTCTTCGGCGACAAAGTGGCACTTGGCGTGGCCGTGCTTACCAGTTTTGGACGTGGAAACGTCGATGACCTGTGGGCGGTAGAGGAGAGTTTAGAGGGAGAAGGGAGTGAGTAAAACAGAATGTGAGAGGGCTTTTTTGTGCACATCTGCGCGCGAAACGCGCGGCGAAGGGTTCTATACCCCATCGGAAAGATTCTGGACGACTATGATGGATGTATGCGCGTTCAAAACGCTCGTAAAACGCCCGAGACTCTCGTCGCGACAAAACGCGGTCGCGCGAATTCCGGTTCATTTTTTCAAAACCAACAACGAGGCGTAAAAAGTACCTTGCACGCTTTGCCTTTGATAACGATATAACCGCCCTTACGGACGGAACCGGCTTGCATCGGCACCGTTTTGGAGGCACCGGCATCGGTGGATTCGAAAGTTTCGACTTCGTGGTCGCTCATTGTTCGCGTGTGTGTAAGAAGCGCTCGAGATAAAATGATGGAGGATTTTCAGTTGACGACGGCCAAGAAAAAGACGAAAGGCGAAAAAATATCCACCCCTCAACAAAAACTGTCACGCTTCTCTTTCGATATTATTTCTCTTTTGATAAATCCCTCGCTCGCTCTCTTCACTCTTATTACAAAAACATCGACTTCGCACTCTCTCGCGTCCACTTCTCGTTTACTTCGTCGTGTCTAAGATGTACGTTCGGAACGAATCGAGCATTCTTTCGTACGTAGCTCTCTCTCTTTTGTACACATTGTCCGGCGCGGATATGATCAACGCAAAGAGTCTTCCCGTGCTGTCTACAGTCGCTTTGACCCCGTAATAAATACCTGCTTCGATGTCGTATTGAATGTAGTCTTGTCCATCCACGTTTGAACGTTTGGTTTTCATTAAACCGTTCAAAATCGCGTCTTGTAAGTTTGGATCTGACCCGGCTAAAGCGTTGATGGTCGTGTCTTCCAACGAAAACTCTTGCCCATCTTCGCCGGCGCGGTTTAAGGTGACCAGCACCGCTTTGACGCCTTTCACGCCTCTCGGAACCCAACGAGAGTCTTGGCCACCCGACCCTTTTTCAACTTTCGACGTTGCTTCTTCTTTCCACGTGGATGGTACTTCGTAGGAATATTTCGCTCTGTTCGGCGTCGTGCCGCCAACTTTGCCATATGTCGCGGGAGGCTCCGCGGCGCCGTAGAACGTGGAATACGTCACTGGTCCCGACGCTTCGTCGCCACTCGCACCGGCAGCATTGCCGTAAGCAGCAAACGCAGCCGGTGCGTGTTGGTTGAGGAGGAAGGTTGTGGTTGCCAACGCGACCGCGAACGCGTCGCGTCTTCCCATTGTGTTGGAAGAGACATCATCATCATCATCATCATCGCATTCTTCTTCCGCGCACGGGGCCGTCGTCGTCGTCGTCGCTTTCGCGAGAGTAAAGACATTCTTTATTATCCCGCTCTTCTTTTGCACTCGAACAGGTGACGAATGCGTGAGCACGGCTCTCGACGCGAGTGTCGTCGTTGGTCTCATTCTTTTCTTCTTCTTCTTCTCTTGGATGCGTTGGTGTGCGCTCGTCTCGCGTACCTGAATTTGTGTCCAAATCTTCTCTCAATAAAAGACCCTCCCGTCCGAAATCTTCCGAAAGCAACGACGCCGTTTCACTGCCCAAAAGGTTCGGTAGGAGACGCGAAAAAAACTCGTGTCGCTCGAAACAACGTCGCCTCTTTTCGCGACGACGTCTTCAAACGGGTTTTGGTGTGAGGAGGAAAATGTGATCCCGAATCGAGAGCTCTTTTGCCACGTCAGAGACCTCTTACTCACTCAAAGACCGCGCGAATACCGACGGCGCGCAAACAACAACGATAATTGTACGGTTCGCGTCGACCAAACTCGATGGATGTAGGAATGTGTGTGTGATGTTACAATTGCGTTCTACGTGCACTCTTTTTCTCCACCTCTCAAACGCAGGGGATTTTCCTTCCCCCGGCGACTGCGCCGTCGCGGTCGTCTCAGTGCCCTCCGCCTCCGATGCGTTTGTGCACGAACCACTCGTCTCCGATGAGCATCGGTCCTTTCCCTTCTTCGAGTCGTCCCCAGATGACGATCGAGTCGTCGTCTGGGTCCGTCACGCCGACGACGCGATAGTCCATCTCGCTCGTCACCACGCACGGCGATTCCTTCGTCCCTTTCGGCGCGCGCGTAAAATCGTAATGGTCGAAGATGTCCTTTCCCTGTGCGAGCCCTTCGAGTTCGGCACGGTAGAGACCGGTGGAGTGTTCGAAATCGGTGACGACCGCGTCGGAGCTCTGATGAAAGAGAAGAAAAGAGAGAGAGTGTGAAAGTGAGTCTTTTGGCGGTCGAGTGGACGACTTTTATTCTCAGAGAGAGAGAGAAAAGAAAGCCCTCCTCGCGGTGGTCACAGACATAGAAAGGCGTTGTGTTCGTCCCGGGAAGGAAGGGGATCTCCAAACGATCCAAAGACCTCCAAAAACGCACCAGCCATCTCATTAAGTTGTTGTTGTTATTCTTTCGACCACAACGACCACCCCGAGAGAAGATCGTCGTCGCTGTTCTCCGCGCCAAGTGTCGAAGCATGATGATGATTACCGGTAAGGGTTTCGTCGACGTACGACGACGACTTTGACGAGTTTAAACGACGACACGACGGCAAAACGTCGAAGCGTTTGACGTCAAAGGGTCCCCCCTTTGTCTTTTTAAAACCCTAAACTGTACACAAAAAGCCCCTTTTTTTTGTTGGAGTTTTTTTTTTGCGTTTTTTTGGGAGGAAAAAAGAGTTCTTCACATTTTGTCCAGGAGTTGGAAGAAAGGTACGCGCGTTCTGTGACTCTCTCTCTTTCTCTCTCTCTCCGCGCTCTGTGCCCGCACAAACGCGCGTTCTCGAGCAGCTCGCGCGTTGTTTTCTCGTCGGTCTCTTTACGAACGCGCGAGAGA
>MDTG01173676.1_pt1 | contig 14626 bp, 14 predicted proteins | sample 811421 | NCBI WGS metagenome assembly MDTG01 (sample SAMN05326645, study PRJNA326480) | marine metagenome | isolation source: seawater | place: Pacific Ocean: South East | collected 2011
TACTGATTATTTCGGAGCAATTAATTCTTTAAAAAATTTTAAAGATAAAAAAAAAATATTGATTTTAGGTTGTGGTGGTGCAGGAAAATCGGTTATTTTAGCATTAATTAATAATTTTAAATCCTCTAAATTTTTTTTTTATAACAGAAATACAGCTAAGTTAAAAAAGTATCTTTCAAGACTTACTTTATTGAAAAATATCAAAATATTAAAAAGAATTTCTGATTTAAATTTTATTAGTAATTTTGATTTAATAATTAATACAACAAGTGTAGGTTTTGACTCTTGGGTTAAAAATAAAGAAGGTTATTATAATTTAAAGGCATTATCTCCATTTACAAGTTTTCCCAAAATAAAAAAAAGCAAGAACAAAAATTACAAAAATTTTACCAAAAATAACTCAAAGTTGATAAAGAAAGACTCAAATAATCTTATAAAATTTTTTAAATCTAATAAAAAAGCAGATATTTTTGATATAATCTATTTTCCAAAAAAAACTAAATTATTGAAATATGGAAATAAAAAGTGCAAGAATGGTTTACAGATGAATCTTGATCAAGCAGTTAAAGCATTTCAAATTGTTAATAATTTTAAAAATTTTAATAAAATTAAATTAATAATGTCTCAAAATGGATAATAAATTTCCAGGAAAAGATATAAGTGAGGAAGACCTTAAATCTAAGTTTCCCTTAGCCACAAAAAAAAATCTTGAACATAAATCAAAATTTAAGATTTCAGGAGTAGAGTTTGGAGGTGAATTAATTCCAATATTTGCTGGACCAAATATGGTTGAGAGTAAAGAATTGATATTTGACGTTGCTAAAAATGTAAAAGAAATTGGTGCGCATTTTTTAAGGGGTGGAGCATTTAAACCTCTCACATTTCCCTATAGAAATAAAAAATATAATGAGACTAGAGAAGAAGGTATTAGTTGGCTAGGTCAAGCAAAAGAGAAATATAATATTCCTATTATTACTGAGGTTATGGAAGAAAAATTTTTACCTATGATATGTGAAGTTGCAGATATTCTCCAAATAGGTTCAAGAAATATGCAAAATTATCCATTAATTACCGCAGCTGCAAAAACAAAAAAACCCTTAATGATTAAAAGGCATTATGGGTCATCATTACGCGATTGGTTGGGTGCAGCTGAATATGCTTTGATACAGGGAAATGAAAAAGTTATTTTATGTGAAAGAGGTGTTTCAGTTCCTCACACACATAGATCCACTTCACGTTTTTTATTGGATCTTCAAGTTGTTCCCGCAGCTCAAGAGATAACACATTTGCCAATAGCGGTAGACCCATCACATGCAACTTTTTGGAGACCATGGGTAAAACCAATGTCCCTATCATCTGTCGCTAGTGGAGCTGATGGGATTATGTTAGAAGTTCATCCTGACCCAGAAAATTCAGCAGTAGATCCTTTGCAGCCAATATCCTACAAAGCATTCAAGGAATTAATGAATTCAATGGACAAATTGGCCAAATCTATTTCAAAAAGATATATTTTAAATTAAATCAGTATATCTATTAATGAAAATAAAAAATATATCCATTTATCATTTAAAAATAAAAAGAAAATTACCTTTAAAACCTTACCCTACATTTTTTAAAGAGGGCTTTGTATTTATTATGTTAAATACTGATAATGATATTTATGGCTACGGAGAACCATCACCATATATAGCTTCCCCGCAAAAAATGGTTAAATCATTTGAAAAAATTTTTAATGAACATTTTAGAAATAAAAACTTACACAAGATTGATTTATTAAAATTAAAAAAAGAAATTAAAAAGAAAGAACAAAAATTTATTTTACCTTCATTTGATCAAGCAATTTTAGATATTAAAGCTAAAGAAAAAAATATTTCTGTAGCTAAATTAATAAATAAGGGCCATATCAAAAACAATCTTATTTCTTTTTATGCTAGTGGCGGAATGATATTTGAAAATCAAAAATATGAAGATTTAATTGATGAGGCATTAAAATTCAAAAATAAAGGATATGTTGGTTATAAATTTAGACCGATGATGCCTACGAGTAATCTTACTCATTCTGAAAGATTTAAAAATCCTCCTGGTTTTGATATTAAAAAAATATCTAATTTTGCTAGATTACTTAGAAAAAACGTTGGAGACAGTTTTAAGCTTATGATTGATTTTGGTTGTAGGTGTAAAAAAACAAAAGAAATACAATATCTTTTTGATGCTCTTTACGATTTAAATTTTTTCTTTATAGAAGAACCTTTCAAAAGAAGTATTAAAAATTATCAAAAAAAAAGTTTCATTTCAAAAATAAGTATGGCTATGGGAGAACATTTTAATGATTACAATACATTTTTGACTTGGAAAAAAAAAAATCTAATTGATTATTATCAACCTGACTCAAATCTTCTTTTATTCGATGAATTAAAATTGATTTCCAAAAAGGTAGATAAAAAAAAATTGGTGATACACAATTGGTGTAATCAGATAAATTTTTGTTCTAATTTAAATTTTGCCGTATCCTTGAAAAAACCTCTTCTAATTGAAAAAAATATCCTAAAAAACCCTTATCATGAGTTATTCAAAGTTTATAATTTTAATATTGATAGAGGAAATTTAAAATTTAAAAATCATTCAGGATTAGGAGTGGAATTTATTAAAAATAAAAGTACTTATTTGGATGTGTATGAAAAAAAAATTTAATATTATAGCTGTTGTTTCTGCAAGAGGGGGGTCAAAAGGAATCCCGGGAAAAAACATAAAAAAATTAAACAAAATACCATTAATTTTTTATTCAATAAAAAATTTACTCAAAACAAAAGAAATAAAACGAGTTATTTTATCTTCAGATAGCAGAAAAATAATAGAAATAACAAAAAGAAAATTTCCTCAAATTGAAACTATTATCAGACCAAAAAAACTTGCTTTAGATAAAACTCCGCTGACTTCCGTGGTAAAATATGTTGCAATGGAAGAATTTAAAAAAGGGTACAAATCTGATTTTGTTTTGCAGGTGGCACCAACCTGTCCATTTATAACAGTTAAAACATTAAAAAAAATTATTACGCTTTTGATACAAAAAAAATCTAACTGCGTAGTTACTTTAAAAAGAATAGAACATGAACACCCATATAGAGCAAAAATATTGAGTGATAGAGATAATGTATTTACTAGTTTTATTAAAAATAAAAATGTTGAAAAATTTATTTCCAGACAAGATCTACCTGAATTGTATTGCACCTCAGGTGGAATTTATGCTAGAAGTTTTGAGCTTCTTAAAACTTATAATGAAAAAAATTTTTGTTTAGGAAAAAAGCCAATAGGTGTAGTTGTTAATGATATTGAAGCAGTTAACATTGATAGACCAATTGATTTTGATTTTGCAGAGTTGTTGGCTAAAAAACATAAAATTAGTTAATAATGCATTTGTTTGTTATTGATTTGTTCATAAGCATAGATACATTCGCTCCAATAGCTGATCATTTGTCTGAAAAAAAAAAAAAAATTTTATTTTTTAATTCAAATATAATTCAAAATCATAGTGTTAAAAATAATTTGTTGTTAAAATATTTGAAAAAAAATGAAAATTTTAAAATAGTAGGAAATTGCAGTATCTATAATATAAAATTTATTTTTATTAATTTTTTAATATCTATTTTCAAATATTTCTTAAATCTTACAAAAAAAAAAGGTTATAAGTTTTGGAGATATTTGTGGGAACAAGATTTTTATTTATCTAATTATTACTTTGATAAAATAATAAGAACTTTTAATGTTCAGTCGATTACAATTTTGGAAGATTTGCCTCTTAAAAAAAAACTCTTTTTTAAAAAAATAGCAAAAAAAAATAAAATCCCTTTAATAATGATTCCATCTGGATTAAGTCCTTTGCCTGGTATAACTGATATCTCAAAAGAAAAACCAGATTATTTTTTATCACCAAATTTATATAATAAAGAAAATATTAAAGATTATGACTTTTTCAAATTAGTTGGATCACCAAGATATGACTTTTCTTGGATAAGCAAACTCAAAAAAATTCATAATACACAAAAAAACTCAAAAGATTTTTATGTAGGTATTTTTATAAATCCAAATGAAAATTCTTTAATTGAATTTAATAAAATAAAAAAAAAACTTTCAGAAATAGATATAAAATCAATCTCTAATTCAAAACCTAGAGAAATATTACCTCTAGAAAAGACAATTCAATCAAGTGAATTGAGTTCAACAGAAATCATTGAATATTCAGATGTTATAGTGGGATATCCATCATCTATATTGATTGAAGCAATATTAAAAGATAAACCAATCATATTTCCATATTATTCAGAGGAATTAATCAAACTTAAAAAAGGAAGTTTTTTTGATGGTAATGAATTATTTTATTTTCCTAAAGATTTTGATGATTTAATAAAAATGATATTAAGTTTTAAAGATAATAAAAAATCATTTGAATATGATGTTATTAAAAAAAATTTATTTTTGAAATCTACAATTAATTTTGAAAAAGATAATTATATTTTGGAAAATTTTGATAAATTTTATACAAATCTTTAGATTTATCAGTTAATTATCGAATTTTAATAAGTTTAAAAACAAAATTTATTAAATATTTTATGTCGATTTTAGTCCAATAAAAAAATTCCCAACTTTTGAATAAAAAAACTCCTTTTATTTTATTAAATAAATTAAACTTTACTCCTTTGCTTTTTGGATCTTTAATTGCTAACAAATTTAACATAGATGATAATTTCTTATTTTTATAAAAAAAAGCATCTTTTTCTAAAAAAATTAATTTAAGATTGCGAATTAAAAAAAATGGATAATTAAAAAAATAGTGTCTTTTTCTCAACCTATTGGAGCAAAAGAAATAGCCATAGTTTTTTAAGATTCTGTCGAATAACTTTAAATAGTTCTCAACCTCATTTTTATCCATTTCCATAAAAGATTGAGTGTTTATTACAAAATTTACACTATTTTTTGGGACTAATTCAGTTTGTTCAGGCGTCAGAAATATAAAGTCATACTTGTCGATATTTAAAGAATTTAAATTTTCTATTTCATTGGGTAATAAATATTTTTTTTCAGGAAATATTGAAAATAAAAAACTAATTCCAACTAGCATTACATCGGGAATATCTATAAGAATGTTAGTAGTTTTTTTTTCTTGATAAATAAGTGCAGATAACACTCCTGGCCCAGTTCCCACTTCACAAATTACGTCATTATTATTTATATAACTTTTTAAAATATTTAAGTAATTAATTGAATGTGATAAAATTCTATTTCTGTGATTTTTCGGTACACAAAAATTATTATTTCCAATTTTGATAATTTTTTCATTAGTTATCCCTACATATTGCAAATCTTTTTCAATAAAATTACTTTTATAAATTACTGGAAAAAAATCCCAAGAACCTAAATTTTCAAAAAAACCATTTTTAAAATTGACTAAAAAATTTTTTCTATCTTTTTCCCACTGAGATCCATATCTATTTATTTTTATAGATTTTTTAAAATTCTCAAATCTTTTATCTAAAGCTTCACTCATTTCTAAATATATTTTAAAATTTTTAAATAATATTTATAATTTATTAATTTAAAATTATATATATTTTTCTCATGTTACGCTGTATACCCTTTTTCATATGTGTGGATTTATAATTACAAATCAAAACGTAAATATAAATGAGTTTAAAGGCACTCTAAAACATCGAGGCCCTGATCAGACTGGTGTTTATGAACATGGAGAAATTAAGATTATCTTTAATAGACTTGCTATCATAGATTTATCAAGAAAAGCAAATCAACCATTTTTTTACAAAAATTTTGTAATTATTTTTAATGGAGAAATATATAATTACTTAGAGTTAAGAAAACAATTAATCAATTTGGGTCATACATTTACCTCAAATTCAGATACAGAGGTATTATTAAAAAGTTATTTACAATGGAAAAAAGGATGTTTAAAAAAACTTGAGGGGATGTTCAGTTTTTGTATTTACAACAAGACAAATCGAACAATTTTTGTTGCAAGAGATAGATACGGTATAAAACCATTATTTTATTTTACAAAGAACAAGAAATTTATTATTTCATCTGAAAAAAAGGCAATTTTTGATATGGGAGTAAAAAAAAAATTAAATATTCCTATAATTTTAAATTTCATTTACAGGGGTGTTTATCAAAATGATAAAAAAACTTTTTTTGATGACATTTACAATCTTGAACCTGGGAAGTTTGCAACTTTTAAAAATGGTAATTTGTCCTTAAAAAGATGGTTCAATTTTGAATATAATTTTAATAAAAACATAGGATATGATGATGCAAAAAACGAACTAGATTATTTAATTAAAAAATCTATTAGATTATCATTGAGATCAGATAAAGATATCGCCATCTCAGTAAGTGGTGGGATCGATTCGTCAATGATTATCAATAAACTAATTGAAGAAAATTTAGGATCAAATATTAGTCATTTATCTCATTGGACCTGTGATGATGAAAATGACGAGAAACATTTTGCAACTTCCTTAGCGAAATCTTATAAAAGAAAATTAGTTTTAGCTCACTTTAAAAAAAAAGATTTTTATAAATATTTAATAATGTCATTAAATCATATAGAGGAACCATTTGGTGGGTTATCTTTAATGGCCAGCTTAAAGATGTGTGAAATGTTAAAAAAAAAGGGAGTACGTGTTCTTTTAGATGGAAATGGAATTGATGAAATTTTGGGCGGATATGGACATCATATTAATACATTCAATAAAAATTTTTTAGATTACGAAAATCAACCAATACAAGGTCTTAAAGTTTTTTTTCCTAAAAATATTATTAATAAAAAATTTCAGGACCTTATACCAGATTTTAGAATTAAAAAAAAATTTAGAAATTATTTAAAAGATATCATGTTTAACGATCTCACTGGATCTAAACTTAGAAGATGTCTACTTCAAGGCGATCATATATCGATGAGTCAATCTATAGAAGTAAGATATCCATTTTTAAATAATGAATTAGTAAATTTTTGTTTTAGCCTACCGAATAATTATATTGTTAGAGATAATTTTGGAAAATATATAATGAGAGATCTTTCAAAAAAATCTATTTTTTGGCAAGCTAAACGTCCAAGCCAAACTCCACAAACAAAATGGATGCATTCCTTTATTTTGGATGATCTTATAAAGGATGTAAAAAAGAATGAATATTTTTTTGATACATCTATATTTGATAAGAAAAATCTAATAAAAGAATTAATAATATGGAAAAAACAAAAAATTAATAACTCTGCTTTTCCTTGGTACTTTTTAATGATTTATCATTTCATTAATAAAAATATTATCTAGTTGACTATTTTACTAGTTTTAACTTTTTCCAAACTTTATTGAATTTTTTAACAATATTTACCAGGTCTTTACTTGAAAAATCATAAGCCCACATTTGAATACATAAAATTGAATTTTTACTCAAATTTTCTGCAACAGGCAAACTTCCCTTCTTATATTGATTATTTTTTTTTGATTTACCCCATGGAAAGCCGTAAGGTCCATAAGCAATTTTTTTTTGAAAAATTGGCAAAAGATGTAAACAATTTATTTTATTATTAACTGGTACACCCTCTTTTTTTAATTCTCTCCATATTTTGTCTCTATTTATCCCTGTTATATTTTGATTCACTTTAATCGGATATGAATAATAACAATGCGTTCGATTTGGACTTAAATAAGGAATTGAAAGTCCCGGTAGATGTCTTAAATTATCTGAAAGAATTTTTGCACTCCATATTTTTTTTTTTACTATTGATTTTAATTTTTTTAGCTGCTCTGATCCTATTGCAGCTTGTATTTCAGTTAGTCTAAAGTTATACCCCACCATATTCACAAGTTCTTTTCTTTTTATATTAGGTTTAATCACAGACTCTGCATGATTTCTTATTAATTGACATTTCTCTGCAATTTTTTTTTGATTTGTAATTATTATTCCACCTTCACCTGTATTTATATGTTTATGAAAATTTAAACTATAACCCCCAACATCAGCATCGACACTCGTATATTTATTTTTATACTTCGCACCAATAGACTGCGCAGAGTCACAAATAAAAACAATGTTTTTTTTTTTACAAATTTTTTTAATTTCATCAACATCACATGGTTGGCCGAAAAAATCTATGGCCATAACTGCTTTAGTTTTATTAGTTATTCTTTTTTCTATTTTTTTCGGATCGATGTTAAATGTCTTTTCATCAATATCACAAAAGACTGGTATGCCACCCCAGTGCAAAATTGATGTCGCACATGCAGACATTGTCCACGGACTTAAGATAACCTCGTCACCCGGTTTTATATTAATGGAGCCAATTATGGCTATTAAACCTGAGGTCCAAGAATTTACTGTGATTGCATATTTAGTTTTAAAATATTTTTTGCACTCAGTCTCAAACTTTTTTACGTATTTTCCTCCTAAAAAGTTATCTCCTTCTTTAGCAAAAAAATCTGATAAAATACCAGATCTAATTACTTTTGAAGCTGCTTTTAATTCTTCTTTTCCTATGGTGTTAAATTTTTTTAATTTTAAGTTTTTCATTTGCTTTTTTAATAATATTAGACATTAATTTAAAATTTTCCAACGCTTCTTTACTAAAACATAAATAATAGTTCTTTTTACCAGACATAAACTTATTAACGTTAGCATAAAAACTTTTTTGATAATATTGCATAGTATTCTTCTCCTTTTTCCCATTTATTAACATCCCGTTAAATTTAGATTTTTCTATCTTTCCAACATTTCCTTCTAAGATAAATTCTTTTTTTATTTTATTATTTATTGAATTTATTTTGATAAAGGCTTTTTTGAAATATAATAAGCAATCAATTTTGTAGTCATTTTTAAGTTTTTTTTTGACGGCAACTATTTGAAATTTTTTACATTTTCCGAAATAAAAACATAAAAGATTCACGTAATGAGAACAACTATGAATAAACCCGTAATTATAATAAAAATTTCCATAAGTAAATTTATTTTTCAATAATTTATTTTTAAGTTTTAAATAAATTGGATCACTTCTTCTAATATAATTAATAATCAATTTTATTTTTTTTGATTTACATAAATTTACTATTTTTTTTGCTTCCTTAAAGTTTATCCCCATAGGTTTTTCACAAATTATTAATTTTGGATCGAATTTTTTTACAATTTCAATAATAATTTTGAGATGTGAATTAGACGGTGTTGCTACAATGAATATATCTGGACGATAATCAGACGTGATTGTCTCTAAGTTTTTTACTGCTTTAATCTGATATTTTTTTTTAAAAAGATTTCTACTTATTTTTTTTTTATCAACACCACAAATTAGTTTTAAGTTCTTATTATTGATAATTCCTTTGGTATGAGTTTGAATTAAGTCCTTTTTATTAATGTCATACTTAACACCAATGTTTCCTAATCCGACCAAGACACATTTGATGTATTTATTTTTTATGACCATTTTAAATTTAAATGATTACTAATATCGTCATTCATGAATTAATTTTTTTTTATAAGATTATATTTTTTTATTTTAATATTTTGAATATATCATATATTTAGTAGCTACTAATGAAAACATTAATCCGCTCATCTTCAAATATTTTATCTCATTCTGGAATTATAGATAAGTACAGTTTAAAAAATAGAATTTTGTTTTCAGATTATGGAGAATTATTTTCAAACTTAAAAATTCCATATAATAATGAAGCCATAATAGTTTTTTTACAAGATTTAATTGATATTTATAATATAAAAAAAAATAATACTTTAAAAATTAAAATATTTTTAAAAAATATTGAATATAAACTAAAGAACAAATCCAAGAAGTTTATACTTTTATTTTCAACTTTTGATCACATGAATGTTTTAAATAATCTTAAACATTTAAACTCTTATGAGGAAAACAAAAAAAAAATATTCAATCAGCTATATAAATTGACCAAAAAGAATGAAAATTTTTATCTAATAGATTTAGATAAAGCTTTTGCAACAGAGGGATATAATAATATTTTCGATAATAGGAATTATTATTTAACAAGATGCAGACTCTCTTTAAACGGCCTTGATGTCTTATTTAAAAATATAAAATTAGTGATTGAAAGAATATATGTCTCTAATAAAAAAATTTTACTTCTTGATTGTGACAATACTTTATGGGGCGGAGTACTGGGTGAAGATGGGTTTCAAAATATAACTATAGGAACTGATGGAATAGGTTTGGCATTTTTGGATTTTCAAAAGGCAATTAAATATCTCAAAAATAGAGGTATATTACTTGGTCTTGTAAGTAAAAATGATGAAAATGATGTAAAAAAAGTTTTAAATGAACATAGCTCAATGATTCTAAAAAATAGTGACATAACAACTTTTAAGGTTAACTGGAATGAAAAATATAAAAATATAAAAGAAATTTCAGAAGAGCTATCTTTAGGATTAAATAGCTTTGTGTTTTGGGATGATAATCCTGTCGAAAGAGAGAAGGTTAGAATAAATTTAAAAGATCTAGAAGTTATAGAGCCAGATAAAGATATATCCAATTGGTCTAAACAACTACTAGAGTATCCTGGATTTACAAAATTTAAAACCACAAAAGAAGATTTAAATAAAACTAAACAATATAAAAATAGAAGCCTTTTTATATCTAATAAAAATAAATCAAAAAATGAAACAGAATATTTAAAAAGCATATCCTTGAAACCATCAATAGTAAGGTTAGCGAAAGATAACTTGCAAAGAGCTGAACAACTTTGTCAAAAAACAAATCAATTTAATTTCACTACTAAAAGATACAACATTGATCAGCTACGTAAATTAAACAAAACACATAATTGTTTTCTAGTAAGTCTATCAGATATTTATGGATATCATGGGTTAATAGCCTTACTTGTTCTTAAAGATAGTAATAAAGAAATATTAATAGATACATTTATTATGAGCTGTAGAATTCTAGGCAGGTATGTTGAAAACTGGATTTTGTATCAAATTGCTAAAATCGCAAAAAAAAAAAAAATTAAATTTATTTACTCTGATTACAAACGTTCAGAAAAAAATTTAATTGCTAAAAATTTTTTAGAAAATAACAATTTCAAAAAAGTTAAACTTAACGGTACAAAAAAATATAAATTTGATATAAGCAATCAAATAAAGAACATCAGTCATTTTAATGAAAACTATAGATAATATTGCTATTATTCTTCAAAAAGTACTAAAATTGAAAAAAAAACCAAAATTAAACGATAAATCTAAAATTGGGGATTTTAAAAATTGGGACTCACTTTCTCATTTTATATTTTTAATGGAGGTTGAAAAATTTTTTAAAATAAAATTTAGTACAGAAAATTTTACTTTAATCAAATCTATTAAAGATATAAAAAAAAATCTTAAGGATGAACAGAAGACAAATAAATAATCTTGTAAATAAATTAAAATTGAAAAGAAATGAGATTGTGATGTTGCATGGCGATGCTGGAATTATAGCTCAAATTAGTATTAAAAATTTCAAAGAGAATTTAAATTTTTTTTTTGAAAAAATTATTGAAAAAATTGGTAGTGAGGGAACGATACTAGTTCCAACTTTCACATACAGTTTTATCAAAAAAAAATTTTTTCATGTAAGTAAATCTAAAAGTGAGGTAGGTTTGTTTAGCGAAAAGTTTAGATTATTAGAAAAAGTATATAGATATAACCATCCCATATTTAGTTTTGCTGTGTTTGGAAAAAAATTTTACCCAAAAGAAAACTACTCTAGTTGTTTTGGGAAAAAAACTATATTCGAATTTTTTTATAGGAAGAATGGAAGAATAATAGTTTTAGGTAATGCTTTTGAAAAAACCGCGACCTTCAATCATTTTATTGAAGAGTCATGTAAGGTAAAGTATAGGTATTACAAAAATTTTTATGGATTATTGATAGATAATAGAGAAAAAAAAAAAATTAAAATATCTTATTACGTAAGAGACCTCAACAAGGATACAAAAATAAAAAAAAAAAAAATTAATTTACAAGCATTTGATTAAAGAAAAATTTAAAAGATTTTTTATTTATTCTATAAATTCAAAAAAATTATTTAAAATTTGCCAAAAAGAAATAAAAAAAAATCATAATTTTTTAATTACTAATGACATATAATTATTTATCAGTTTTTCATGATGCTGGTTCTGCTAATATTGGAGCTTGGTATATTAAAGAAAAAAAAATTAAAACAAAATTTTATTGCAAAGGACCTGCACTTAAAATTTTTCAAAGTATTTTTAAAAATTTCAAAAATGAGAAATATTCTAAAAATTTACTTAAAAATATTGATATCGTTTTAACAGGTAGTAGTTCAAAAAATCTAATTGAACATAACATCAGAAAATTATGTATAAAGAAAAAAACAAAATCAATATGTTTCATTGACCATTGGGTTGGATATAAAAACGGGTTTACTAAAAATAAAGAAATTATTTTACCTAATATTCTTTATGTGACTAATAATGAAGCTCAAAATATAGCTAAAAGATCATTCAAAAAAATTAAAATAATAAAAATTAAAAATTATTATGAGATTAATATATTAAACAAAATTAAAAAAAAAAAAATTACAAAAAAAAATAATAATTTTTTGTACTTTTTAGAACCCATTGATAATAAAATTGAATTTATAGCTCTAAATAATTTTATAAATTACTTAAATAAAAAAAAAACAAATATAAAAAATAATGTAATTTTTAAATTACATCCCTCGGAGAAAATTAAAAAATATAAAAATTGGTTCAAGAAAAAAAATCTCAAAATTAGTCAAATTAAAATTAAAGAAAAAATTGAAAATTTACTTTCATGGTCCGACTATGTTTTTGGATTAGAGTCATATGCTTTAGTTTTAGCATTAAAATCCCGTAAAAAAGTTTATAGTATGTTGCCCATAGGAAATAAAAAGTTAAGATTACCCTTTAAAAATTTAAATAATATTCAATTATAGACATATGAATAAAAATCTCTTTCAAAAATGGTTTAAGGATCTCTTTCCAATTTGTAGATCAATTACTGGAAATGGTTTAAGACAAACCCTATCATATTTTGAAAAAATTAATCCTGAATTAAAAAGATTAAAATTTAAAACTGGTAAAAAGGTCTTTGACTGGACTATTCCAAAAGAATGGAATATCTCCGAAGCTTATATAAAACATCAAAGCGGAAAAAAATTTGCAGATCTGAAAAAAAACAATTTACATATTTTAAATTATTCCACCCCTATCAAAAAAAAGTTAAATAAAAAAGATTTATTAAAGAAGATATTTACTGATAAAAAAAGGAAAAAAGCTATTCCTTATGTCACCTCATACTATAAAAAAAATTGGGGTTTTTGTTTATCTGAGACACAAAAAAAAAAACTACCCAGTGGAAAGTATGATGTAATAATAAAAAGTACTCTTAAAAAAGGATTTTTAGATTTATCGCACGCTAAATTCAATGGAAAATCAAAAAAAGAAATTTTTTTTTCCTCTTATTGTTGTCATCCTTCAATGGCGAACAATGAATTGTCAGGACCTATACTTTTAAACGGAATAATTAATCACTTAAAACAAAATTTTCAAAAAACACATTATACTTACAGATTTTTACTTGCCCCAGAAACAATAGGTTCGATTGCATATCTATCAAAATTTAAAAATGTTCTTAAAAAAAATGTAATTTGTGGCTTTGGTTTATCTTGTGTAGGAGATAACAGGGCTTTTAGCATTATAGAGAGTAGATCAAAAAATTCTTTAGCCGATTTAGCGCTTAAAAGCTCCTTAAAAGAAAAAAAAAATTTAAATATTTACAGCTTTCTTGAGAGGGGTTCTGATGAAAGACAATTTTGTTCACCAGGTATAAATTTACCTTATGTAGGTTATTGCAGATCTAAATATGGACAATATCCAGAATATCATACAAGTGATGATAATTTAAAAATGGTTAAAGGAAGTTATATTGAAGAGTCATTAGAAATATTTAAAACAATTATAGAATGTTTTGAGAACGGTATAATACCTGTAAATAATTTTGACTGTGAGCCTCAGCTTGGCAGAAGAAACCTTTACCCACAAATTTCAAAAAAAGGAAATTACATTGATGTAAAAAATAGAATGAATTTATTAGCATACTCAGATGGAGAAAAAAATATTTTTGAAATATCAAATCTTATTAAAAGTCCATTAAAAGAATTGCTAGAAGAATATAAGATTCTAAAAAAAAATAAAATTTTGAAAAGTAAGTTCTTTTAAATATTATGAAATTACCGAAAAAAAAATTTTATTTATTAAAAGACAAAAAATTAAGACTTATTGAATTTAAAAGAAAACACATAACAAAAAATTACCTACACTGGCTTAATAGTAGCAAAGAAATTAAATATAGTAGATTTATTAAAAAGTTCAAAAATTTTAAAATATATTTAGACGATAAGTCGTCAATGCAAAATCTTGTAGCCTCTGCAAAATATGTTTTTGGCCTAGAATCTAATGTTTTATTTATATCCTTGAGAGCGGGCAAAAAGGTTTTCACAATTTTACCTTTAAATAATAAAAAGTTTAGGTTGCCGTTTAAAAAAATTAAAAATATAAACAAATTTAATAAATTTTAA
>MDTG01166351.1_pt1 | contig 14625 bp, 7 predicted proteins | sample 811421 | NCBI WGS metagenome assembly MDTG01 (sample SAMN05326645, study PRJNA326480) | marine metagenome | isolation source: seawater | place: Pacific Ocean: South East | collected 2011
AGGCAGGCGCACCCGGGTGCGCCCGGATCGGACGCGCAGTCGGGGACCAGCAGCAGGGTGGCGGCTCCACCCGCCGAGACGGCGGTTGCGGGTGCGTAGCCGTCGACGCCGCTGACCTGCCCCGCGGAATCGGTGCCCCACGCGTGGACCTGTCCGGTCTCGTCGAGCACCACCGAATGGCCCGACCCGGCGGCGACCCCGACCAGCACCACGCCCTCGAGGGTGCTCGGGATTTCCAGTTGCGCGGAGGTGTTCGACCCCCAGCCCACCACGGCCGGGTCGTCACCCCCCGCCAGCACCAGCGTGTGCCTGGCCCCCGCGGCGATCGCGGAGACCGGACCGAGCCCGGCGGGCACCGTCGACTGGCCGAAGGCATCGCTGCCCCAGCAGGCGACCCCACCCTGGTTGGTGCGCGCCACGGTATGGAACAGTCCGGCATCCACGTCGAGCACCGTCCCGAGTCCCGCGGGCACCGAGCACTGCCCGAGCGAGTCATCCCCCCAGCAGGCGATCGAGCCGTCGGCCCGCACCGCCACGGTGTGTCGACTCCCGCAGCTGACCGCGACGCAGGGCCCCAGTCCCTCGGGGATCGTGCACTGCCGGTAGAGGTTGCTGCCCCAGCAGTGGACCACGCCGTCGGCGTCCACCGCGGCGCTGTGCTGGCTGCCCGCGGCGACGTCGATGAACGAACGTGCCAGGAGTCCGGGCGGCACGTCGACCTGACCCGCCTCGTTGCCCCCCCAGGCCCGCAGGCGACCGGCCACGTCCAGCGCGAGGACGTGGGTGGCGCCGCACTCGAGCCGGTCCAGCGCCTCGAGGTCGGGGGGCAGCGCGCACTGGCCGTCCGGCACCCCGCCGGAACAGACCGGGGGAACCTGGGCGACCAGCTCGGTGGCGAGTCCGGACAGCGGACCGAGGATCATGAGGCAGGCGAGCATCTTCACGAGGTGGGCTCCAGGGGGTGCGCTCCTGACCATACGGACTCCTCCTGCCCCCGATCGATCGAATCGGGAACTTTCCGGGGTTCCGGAGGTGATTCAGACGTGCGAGGGACCGGGAACCGGACGAGCCCCGGCCGGACCGGTCAGCCGGGACAAAACGACGCCAGCGATCCACGAGGGATCGCTGGTGTCCGTCTCGTCGCCCCCCCAATGGGCGGGCACGGGTGCTGCCGGTCGCTGCCCGGCGTCCGGTCGAGCCGGTTCGCGGGTGGGGTCGATGACTCGACCCCTCGACCGTGCACGGACTTCGGGCGAACCCGCCAGCCAGCGTCCTGCCGGCTCATCCGTGCCCGGGAGTTCGTCGGCTCCCGGCGGCGTGCCCGACGCGGATGCGGTGCATCCGGCCGGGTGGTCTGGCCTGGCCATCCGAGGACGACCCGGTCACACCGGCCTCGCCGACCGGCCTGCTGCCCTCGCCCGTGCTGGACGAGCGAGTGCAGAGGCAGTCGACTGGTCGACCCCCGAGGGAGTCGACGGCCCCGTGGGATCGACCTCTGGCGAGCAGCCATCGATCCCGTCGGTCCATCCGTCGATGGGCCTCGGGTGGCGGGTTCCGGACTGGCCGGACGCCGCCTTCGGGTGACCTGGGCCACCCTCCGTGCATCCGACGATGCACGGTCCCGGTCATCCGTGCTCCGGGCGCCTGGACGCGCCGGGGTCGGATGGTCGCCTCGGATCGGCATCCGAGACTCCGGTCGGGCCGGTCGGGTACGAGCACGCTCGAGTCGCGACCGGTCCTTCACACGCAGGTGGTGCTCCTGGCACGTGTGCCGAAGGGACCCTGCCTGCATGCCGCCCACCAAGGCGGGCACCTCGTGCTGGAGGCTCGTTCCGTTGCCGGAGCGATGTTCCATCAGCGAGACGAACGCACTGTAGGGGTGCTGGAGCCCGTCGGGCGATGGAGACAACTTCTGCACATCGGCGGGCCCACTCGCCCGGGGGAACGTGGGGTCGCACCGGTCCTGCCGACTGCGCCGGCGGCGCGGATCGACTCGAGTCCGGACCGACGGTCCGGCGTGGACCCGAGGCAGGTGGATGGTAGGTTCGTCTTCATCGGAACCCTCCGCCGGTTCGTGCGAAGAGGCGGGTGGGAGACGATGCAGCGGGGCGATCAGTGACGAGGACAACCCATGATGCGACCTGCCCTGCGATCGGCGCGCCGACTCATCGTCGGCTCGATGCTCCTGCTCCACGCGACGACCACCGCCCAGGACCCCGCCCGACTCGGCGAGGGCTCCTACCACGACGGCGTGCCCCCGGGCTGGGATCGACCGGCCACGGGTGACGGCGGCCCCGCGATGCCCCGGCTCGCCCCCGGGTTCAGCGGCCCGGTCCCGACCAGCGACTGGTCGAGCTCGATCGTCTTCCCCCGATCCTCGGCCGGCCCGCACGGCACGCCGATGTTCCCCTGGCCGTGCTCGGTCCAGTCGACCGGGTCGGGGTTCCGACTCAACGGAGCCCCCCCACTCCTCCCCGGCAACAACGGCTACTTCGCCTACTTCGACGCCGCCGCCCCGGACCTCGTGGTTCGCGTGGCGGGGCTGGCCGCACCCGAGAGCCGGCTCGCCGACCACGGGGACTGGTCGGTGGTGATCGAACAGGATGACGGGGCCCGTCGGATGCGGAGCACGATCACCCGGGGGTCCCCCTACCTTGGGATCCACTGGGAGGGTGGTCCGCTGGAGCTGGTCCTGCCGAGCGGCGGGTCGCTGCTTGAGCAACGTCCCGGGGAAGTGGGCTTCGACGCGGGGGGGAGGACCTACGCCGCCTACGCGAGCTCGGCCGATGCATGGACGATCGTTGGCGACACCCTCCAACCGCCCGCGGACGCCGGGGGCTGGATCCAGCTCGCCCTCCTGCCGGATGCGAGCCCCGGGAGTCGCGAGCTGCTTCGGGCGCACGGACTGGTCGAGGTCCTCGATACCCGCGTCGACTGGTCGTACCGGCCGGAAAGCGCCACCGTCGAGGTGACCTACGCCTTCGAACTGCGCAACCGCGGGACGGGACCGAGCCGGACCCTCACGGGCCTGCTCCCCCACCAGCGACCCCACGCCGACGTGGTGCCCAGCGGGCTTGGATTCGAGACCGCGCGGGGCTGGATGGACCTCGCGTCGATGGACCGCTTCACGCTCTCGATCCCCGCGGCGCCGGTCCTCCCCGGACTGCCCAGCCCGCCGGGGCTGGACCGGGAGGCGATCGCGGGGCTGCTCGACTCGATCGTCGGGGAATCAGCTTCGATCACCGCCCCGGATTCCTACTGGGCGGGCAAGCAGCTGGGACGCGTCGCGTCCGCGGCGCAGGTCGCGGATTCGATCGGCCGACCGGACCTCCGCGACCAGCTGCTGGTCCGGGTTCGCGCCGAGCTCGAGGACTGGTTGACGATCGGCGCCGGGGCGAACCCCGATCGACTCGAGGCCGAGTCGGCGAACGTGACCGGCGAAGCCGTCCCCGGACCGGGGGAGGCGGGCGGCACGGCGATCGTCGGACTCGGGGGCGGGGACCTGCTCGAGTTCGAGCAGGTCGACCTCGGTGGCCGCTCGCCGGACCGCGTCCTCGTCCGGGTCGCCTCCGGGGCGGGACCGGGCGGGAGCGCCCTCATCCGACTTCGACTGGACGGACCGGACGGGGCGGTCCTCTCCCAGGCGGCGGTGGCGAACACCGGGGGCTGGGACGCGTGGACCACCCTCCCGATGGATGTCTCGCCCCTCGCCGCCGAGGCACTCGATGGCGGACGCCCGCTGGTCTTCACCTGCGAGACCGGGTACCCGGGACCGCTGCTCGCCCTGGACTGGATCGAGTGGGACTTCGGGACCGCGGGGGGACCGGACAAGCAGCTGGCCTACGACCGCGACTGGAACACCCTGATCGCCAATCCCGGCAGCTACGGGATGGCCACGGAACTCAACGACCACCACTTCCACTACGGCTACTTCATCGCCGCCGCGGCCACCGTCGCGCGGTTCGACCCGGACTGGGCGGGACCGGATCGATGGGGGCCGATGGTGGACCTGCTGGTGCGGGACGCCGCCAACTGGGATCGCACCGACCAGCGCTTCCCCTTCCTGAGGACCTTCGAGCCCTACGCGGGGCATGCCTACGCCTCCGGCCACGCCGCCTTCGCCGCGGGCAACAACCAGGAATCCTCCTCGGAATCCACGCACTTCGCGCAGGCGGTGGTGCTCTGGGGGGAGGCCACCGGGCGCACCGAGCTCCGGGACCTCGGGCTGTTCCTCCATTCGCTCGAGACCCTCGCGATCGAGCAGTACTGGTTCGACGCCGACCAGTCGGTCTACCCGGCGGGTGCCGAGCACCCCCTGGCGGGGATCGTCTGGGATGCGGGGGCGACCTACGCCACCTGGTGGACCGGGAACCCGGAGGAGATCCACGGCATCAACCTCCTGCCGATCACCGGTGGTTCCCTCTACCTGGGCCGTCGACCCGACGCGATGGAACGGGCATGGACGCACCTGCTGGCGATGAACGGCGGACCCCCGGTGGAATGGCGGGACGTGCTCTGGGCGTGGCGCGCGCTCATCGACCCGGCGGAGGCGTCGGCCTGGCTCGAGGCGCAGTCCGGCTGGGTGTCCGAGGCCGGGCATTCCCGTGCGTACATCACCCACTGGATCCGAAGCCTCGCGGAACTCGGCACCGTGCGCCACGACCTCCCCGCGGACGCACCCACCGCGGTGGCGTTCGAGCGGGACGGGGCGCTCACCTACGTGGCGCACAACCCCTCGGCCGTGGAACGGGCGATCGTCTTCGCAGACGGCACGCGACTCTGCGTGGCCCCGGGGGCGACCGGGCTGGCCACCGCGGACGAGGCCTGCCGGGACGGGGATCCCGACCTCGACGGGGACGGGGTGGTCGGCGGGGCGGACCTCACGCTCCTGCTCTCGTCCTGGGGAACCTGCCCGGGGGACTGCCCCGGCGACCTCGACGGGAACGGACGGGTCGATGGCGCCGATCTCGCCCGACTGCTGGTGGAATGGGACTAGGGAGCCCGGCGGGGGGCGGGCTCAGCCGGCTTCCTCGGTCGTGGAGAGCGAGTCGAGGCAGCGGTCCAGCCGGCGCAGCACGCGCTCCCGCCCCAGCATCTCCAGGGTGTCGAAGATCGGCGGGCTGACCGGCCCGCCGGTCACCGCGATCCGGAGCGGCTGCGCGATGCGGCCGAGGTTGCCCTCGCAGTGCTCGGCGGCCCAGGTCCCCAGGGCGGCCTCGAGCTGCCCGGACTCGAAGGGCTCGGTGCCGTCCAGGAGCGTCCGGACCTCGGCCAGCAATGCGAGCCCGGTCGGCTCCCCCTTGAACATCGCCTTCCGGACCGGCTTGGTCACCGGCCACGCCACGCGTTCATCGTCCTCAAGGAGCCAGTGGTTGGTCCGGAAGAGCTCGTCGAGGGTCTTCGATCGCTCCCGGCTCGATTCGACCAGCAGCTCGAACTGCCGATCGCCCAGCCGGGCGAGAAAGTCGGGGTGGTAGCGTTCGCCGTGGGCCCGGACCCGGTCCAGGAACACCTCGGGACTCATCGCCTGGATGGCGTCGAGGTTGAAGGCGAGCAGCTTGTCGCGGTCGAACCGCGCGGCGGTCTTCTGGACCCGGCCCAGCTCGAAGCTCCGGGCGAGGAACGCGTTGTCGAACTTCTCGAGGTCGTCACCGGGGGACCAGCCGTTGAGGGCGAGGAAGTTGCACAGCACCTCCGGGAGGTAGCCGGACCGCCGGAAGTCCCGGACGTTGATCTCGGGCAGCTGGACGCCGAGGGCCGCGGCCAGTCGAACGAGGTCGTCGTGGTCGAGCTGGGCCTTCTTGTCGGCCAGCCAGGCGGTGAACGTCCCCGGGTCGATGCTGTCGGGCGGCGGGGCCTCGATCCCCCGCTGCCTGACCTCCGCCCGCACCGCCTTGTCCTTGTCCCGCTTGGACATCTTGGAGCCGTCGGGATTCATGATCAGGGGGAAGTGGGCGTAGGTCGGGTGCTCGAAGCCCAGTGCCTCCTGAAGCAGGAGGTGCTTGGCGGTGTTGTTGAAGTGCTCCTGGGCGCGGAACACCCAGGTGCAGCCCATCAGGGCGTCATCGACCACCACCGCGAAGTGGTAGGTCGGGAAGCCGTCGGCCTTGCGGATGATGAAGTCGTCGACCTCCCCGGCGGGGAGGGTGGCTTCCCCGAGCACCGCGTCGGTGATCACCACCGGGCGATCGGGGGTCCGGAACCGGATGACGTGCGGCTCCCCGGCCGCGGCACGGGCCAGACGATCCGCCCGGGGCACCTCGAGACCCGCGCGGTCGTAGCGGTAGGCGACCTTCTGGGCCCGGGCCGCGGCCCGCTTCGCGTCCAGTTCCTCCGCGGTGTCGAAGGCGTGGTAGGCCCGGTCCGACTCGAGCAGCCGCTCCAGGTGGGTCTCGTAGATCGGCAACCGCTCGGACTGGAAGTACGGGCCGTGCTCGCCGCGCTCGCCGCCCCCGGGGTCCGGGCCCTGGTCCCAGTCAAGCCCCAGCCAGGCGAGGTCCCGCATCGCCTCCCGCGCCGCCCCGGCGGAGGACCGCTTGCGGTCGGTGTCCTCGATTCGCAGCACGAACGCGCCCTCCCGCCCGCGTGCGTACGCCCAGCAGAACAGGGCGGTCCGGGCCCCGCCGACATGGAGGTCGCCGGTGGGACTGGGCGCGAAGCGGGTGACGACGGGGTGGTCGGGCTGGTCGGTCGAGGTCGGCATGCTGGAAGCCTACCCGGTTCCGGGCGAAGCGTGGCCCACCGGGTGGCCGACGCCTCGGGAACACCACCCGGCGCCATTTGGGACATTTGAACCAAAAGCAGGGTCGCCTGTCTTGCGGCCGGCCAGCGGCTCGGGGATAGTGCCGTCATGGGGCGCTCCGCTGGCCAGGAGTCCACGCACGAGGCGCCCCGTTTGTTGCAACAAGCCACTCGGAAAGGATTTTGGGTGCCGGCAATGCATGAAGACAACCCGCGGGGGATCATCGATTCGATCATCATTGAGGAGGAGCACGGCGTGTCCAACATCACCGACCCGCATCCCGCCGAGATCTTCGGCCAGCTGACCTTCACCGGGGACGTGATGCTCAAGCGACTGCCGCCCGAGGTGTTCATGAACCTCGAGCAGACGATCAAGCACGACAAGCCGCTGGACCCCCTGATCGCCAACACCGTGGCCGAGGCGATGCGCGAGTGGGCGGTCGAGCACGGCTGCACCCACTACTGCCACTGGTTCCAGCCCCTGACCGGGGCGACCGCGGAGAAGCACGATGCCTTCCTCTCGCCCGCGGGCGATGGCAACGCGATCGAGCGCTTCTCCGGCGCGGAGCTGATCGAGGGCGAGCCCGACGCCAGCTCCTTCCCCTCCGGCGGCATCCGCGACACCTACGAGGCCCGCGGCTACACCGCATGGGACGCGACGAGCCCCGCGTTCATCCTCAAGACCTCCGACGGGGTGTCGACCCTCTGCATCCCCACCGCCTTCGTCTCCTGGACCGGCGAGGCCCTCGACAAGAAGACCCCGTTCCTGCGCTCGATCGAGGCGGTCAACCGGCATGCGATGCGGATCATCGAGTACTTCGGCAACGAGACCGGCGCCGAGCAGATCATCACCACCCTCGGCTGCGAGCAGGAGTACTTCCTCGTGGACCTCGACGTGTCGCGCGAGCGGCTCGACATCGCGATCTGCGGTCGGACCCTGCAGGGTGCCGCCCCGCCCAAGGGCCACCAGCTCGACGACCACTACTTCGGCGCGATCCCCGACCGCGTGCTCCGCTTCATGGCCGACGTGGAGTTCCGGCTCTTCGAACTTGGCATCCCGGTCAAGACCCGCCACAACGAGGTCGCCCCCGGCCAGTTCGAGATCGCCCCCACCTTCGAGTCCTCGAACGTCGCGGCCGACCACCAGATGATCACCATGCACGTCCTCCGCCAGGTGGCCGCCAACCACGGCCTGAGCTGCCTGCTGCACGAGAAGCCGTTCGCCGGGATCAACGGGACCGGGAAGCACAACAACTGGTCGATCTCCACCGATACCGGGGTCAACCTCCTGGACCCCCGGGACGAGACCCACTCCAACATGCAGTTCCTGGTCTTCCTCTGCGCGGTCATCCGGGCGACCGATCTCCACGCCGACCTCCTGCGCGCCTCCATCGCCAGCGCCGGCAACGACCACCGCCTGGGGGCCAACGAGGCACCACCCGCGGTGATGTCGATCTACCTCGGGGAGATGCTCACCGACATCCTCGACCAGCTGGAGAAGGGCCAGGCGAGGTCCACCAAGCAGGGTGGCAGGCTGGACCTCGGCGCCGACGTGCTGCCGAAGATCCCCCGACACTCCAGCGACCGCAACCGGACCAGTCCCTTCGCCTTCACCGGCAACAAGTTCGAACTCCGCGCGGTCGGGGGCAACACCTCGGTGGCGTGGCCGAACACCGTGCTGAACACCATGATCGCGGAGAGCCTGGACTGGCTCGCGACCGAACTCGGCAAGCGGGCCGGCAAGAACCCCACCCCCGCCAAGCGGGACGCCGCGGCCCGGGCCGTGCTGCGCGAGGTGGTCCGCGAGCACCGCAAGGTGTGCTTCGACGGCGACGGCTACAGCGAGGCCTGGCTGGAGGAGGCGGCGCGACGGGGACTCCCCAACCTGCACTCCACCGCGGATGCGCTCCCGGTCCTCAAGAGCAAGAAGAGCCTGAACCTCTTCAAGAAGTACAAGGTGCTGAGCAACCGGGAGCTGAAGGCCCGCTACGAGATCCTGGTCGAGCAGTACGTGACCATCCTGCAGATCGAGACCAACACCCTGTGCACCATGCTGCGCACCCAGATCCTCCCCGCCGCGCTCCGGGCGCAGTCCCAGTACGCGGACGCGGTGGCGGCGACGCACGCCACCGGGGCGACCGGGGCGGCCGCGGAGGCCGTCCTGCAGGAACTCCTCGACGCGATCGACCAGCTCCACCATGCGCTGCTGGCCCTCGAAGCCGAACAGAAGCGCGAGTTCCCGGGTCCGGAGAAGGCGATGCGAAGTCGCCAGCACGACCTGATCCCCGCCATGGAGGCGGCACGGGCCGCCGCGGACCGGGTCGAGTCGCTGGTCCCCGCGGACCTGTGGCCCCTGCCGACCTATGCGGAGATGCTCCTGATCGGGTGAATCTCCCGGGTGCGGACCGCCTGCTGGTGGGAGCTCCGGGCCTCTGGTACGATCCCACGCCTCCCGTCGCCCGGACCGCAATCGGTACGGACCTCGCCGGAGCCCCGACGGACGACACCAACCCCCCGAGGACGCCATGGACACCGCTTCCGAAGAACTGGACATCGATGTTTCGATCGAAGAGGACGGCCCTTCCGCGAGGAAGCTGACCATCCGCATCCCCTCGGACGTGGTCGACGACCGGATCGAGTCCGCCTACGGCACCCTCCAGATGCAGGCCCAGCTCCCGGGCTTCCGCAAGGGGAAGGCCCCCCGGCAGCTCCTGGAGAAGCGCTTCGGGACCCAGGTCATCGACGAGGCCCGCGGGCAGCTGATCATGGGGGCCTACCAGCAGGCGATCCAGTCCAACGAGCTCAAGGTGGTCGGGGAGCCGGAGTTCGACGAGTCCCTCATGGACCAGGCCCTCGAGCGGGGCACCGAGTTCGCCTTCGAGGTCTCGGTGGACGTGGTCCCGGAATTCGAGATGCCGAGCCTGGAGAAGGTGGAGATCAAGAAGCCGATCTTCGAGATCGAGGAGTCCCACATCGACGAGGAGATCGACCGGCTTCGATATCGCTTCGGCACCCCCGAGCAGGTCACCGAGGGCTTCCAGCCCATGGACCGGGTGGTCGGTCCCGCGGTGGTGGACGTGGAGGACCACGAGGGGACCTTCTTCGAGACCGACAAGGCCCTCGCCGTCTACCCCCCCGAGGAGGACGGCACCAGCGGCCCGGTGCTGGGCCTGCTGATCGACGACCTCGCCAGCCACCTCGCGGGCGCCAAGCTCGGGGACGAGCTGGTGCTCGAGACCGTCGGCCCCCCCACCCACGAGCGTTCGGAGCTGCGGGACAAGAAGGTCACGATCCGCCTCACGGTGGAGGATGGCGAGCGGGTCACCCCGCTGGAGGTGGACGTCCTCACCACCAGCCTCGGCCTCGAGGACGAGAAGATGCTCCGGGAGCGGATCCGCCTCGAGACCGAGAGCCGACGCGACCAGGAGCAGCGAGCCGCCGAGCGGGAACAGGTCTTCGAGTACCTCCTCGAGAACACCACCCTCGAGCTTCCCAAGCGGGTCTCGGAGGCCCAGGTCGCCCGGTCCATCGAACGCCAGCGGATGGAACTGCTCTACCGGGGCGAGGACCCCGAATCGGTCGAACGGGCACTCGCCGAGATGCGGGAGCAGACCCAGGAGCAGGCGCTCAACCGGCTGAAGCTGCTCTTCATCATGGACCGCATCGCCCAGGAGTTCGAGATCCAGGTCACCGACCCCGAGATCAACGGACGGATCGCCATGATCGCCCAGCAGCGCGGCGAGCGACCCGACGCGGTGCGAACCGAGCTCCAGAAGTCCGGGGGACTCCAGGAGGTCGCGCGGCAGATCGCCGAGCACAAGGCCGCGGATCGGATCGTCGACCAGGCCGACGTCACCGAGATCCCCGCCGAGGACTGGAACGAGATGGCGGAGGCCAAGAAGGCCCGGCGCGCGGGGGGCGCCCCCGCGGCCGGCAAGAAGACCGGCACGAAGAAGACCGACGCCAAGGCGGCGAAGACGACGGACAAGAAGGCCGGCAAGAAGACCCCCAAGAAGGCGGGCAAGAAGACGGGAAAGAAGACCGGCAAGAAGACCGGCAAGAAGACCGCGAAGAAGTCGTCCTGAGCCCACCCCCTTCACCCACGAGGCCATGTCCATCCTCTCGACCATCCCCGGATCCGGCTCGTCGTCGAACGTGTTCGGCTCCCTGGTCCCGTGGCTCCTCCTGCTGATGGGCCTGGTGGTGGTGGGCGGGGTGATCATCTCCCTGATCCGTCGCTGGATGCGGGGCGGGGACGAGGCCGTACAGATCGGCTTCAGCCTCTCCGACCTGAGGGCGATGCACGCGGAGGGGCGGATCTCCAGCGAGGAACTGGCCCGTGCGGAACAACGTCTGATACAACAGGTCCGCGGCAACCTCACCGAGGAGGACCTCCAGCGGCGGGCGGAGATCCAGAACGCCCGGACTACCGGTCCTTCAAGCCCTACAGGCCGACCGTCCGATGGAGACTTGCCCGAATAGTCCGAGGCACGTGCTGACGCGGGTGGAAGCCTCAGATACACTCGGTGAGCACCCACGAGATCGACCAGGGACCCCCAACCAGATGCCACCAGAAGAGCCGAACCACCCGACGAACCGACCCGTGCCGGCCCCGCTGGCCGGGACCGGAGGCCCTCCATCCGGAGGCGGCGGCCAGGGCAGCGGCCAGGGCGGCGGAGGCGGCACCGCTGGTGGTGGTGGTGCCGGCGGCGGGACCGGCGACGGTGGTTTCCGGGGACGCAAGGTCACCACGTGCTCCTTCTGCGGGAAGACCTCCCGCGAGGTCGGGCCGATGGTGGAGGGCCCCAACGACGTCTACATCTGCAGCAACTGCACGGACCTCTGTCAGAACATCTTCCGCCAGGAACGCCGCCGGGTCTCCTCCGCCTCCCCCCTCTTCCAGAAGATCCCGCCCCCCCGCGAGATCAAGGAGTTCCTCGACGAGTACGTCATCGGACAGGACCAGGCCAAGCGTGCCCTCGCGGTCGCGGTCCACAACCACTACAAGCGACTGGTCGAGGCCGAGAAGGAGGAGGTCGAGGTCGAGCTCGACAAGAGCAACGTCCTGCTGATCGGAGGCACCGGCACCGGGAAGACCCTGCTGGCCAAGACCCTCGCCAGGGTGCTGAACGTGCCGTTCGCGATCGGGGACGCCACGACCCTCACCGAGGCGGGCTACGTCGGCGAGGACGTCGAGAACCTCCTGCTGAAGCTCCTACAGGGCGCGGACTACGACCTCGAGAACGCCCAGCGGGGCATCATCTACATCGACGAGATCGACAAGATCGGGAAGACCTCGCAGAACGTCTCCATCACCCGGGACGTCTCCGGCGAGGGCGTCCAGCAGTCGCTGCTCAAGATGCTCGAGGGCACCGTGGCCAACGTCCCCCCGCAGGGCGGGCGCAAGCACCCGGAGCAGCAGTACATCCAGATGGACACCTCGCACATCCTCTTCATCTGCGGGGGTTCGTTCGTGGGCATCGACGAGATCATCCGACGCCGGATCGGCCGCAGCCGGATCGGGTTCAGCGACCTCGGGACCGACACCTCCGACGGGATCGACGAGACCCGTGAACTGCTCGCGCAGATCACCCCCGACGACGTGCTCGAGTTCGGGCTGATCCCCGAACTGGTCGGCCGACTGCCGATCGTCTGTCCGCTGATGCCCCTGGACGTCGCGGCGATGGTCCGGATCCTCACCGAGCCGAAGAACGCGCTGGTCCGCCAGTTCCAGCACCTCTTCCGGATCGAGGGGGCCGACCTTGAATTCACCGCCGACGCCCTGGAGGAGATCTCCCTGCGGGCCCTCAAGCGGGAGACCGGGGCCCGGGCCCTCCGCGCGGTGCTGGACGAGCTGATGCTGGACAAGCTCTACGACCTCCCCGAGAACGAGCACAACGGGCTGACCTTCATCCTGGACGCCGAGGCGGTCCGGGACAACACCCCCCTCGGGGAGCTCCGGGTCCGCAATAACCAGAAGGAAAGTGCCTGAGGCCCTCCCGACCCCCCGTGGGGGCCCCCGATCGATGGTGACCCGCCGTGGCCCGCCTTGATCGCGGTATCACGCCGGGGTACAGTACGTGATTCCCACTGGTCACCTCCAGGAGCCTCACCATGCCTCGGGTCTGTCACTTCACGGGCAAGAACACGCGCACCGGCAACAAGTACCGACTTCGAGGTCGCCCCAAGTACCTCGGTGGGGTCGGTACGAAGATCACCTCCTGCACCAAGCGGACCTTCAAGCCGAACATCCAGACCGTCAACGCGGTGCTCGACGGCGCCCCCCAGAAGGTCAAGGCCTCCGCCAAGGCGATCCGGCTGGGCCTGGTGGTCAAGCCCGCCAAGCGGAAGTACACCTGGACCCGTCGCCAGAAGATGGAAGCCTGATAACCCCCGGGGTGCGTCCTGCACCGGCTTCGACGTGGGAATTCCGGTTTTTTCCCACAGAACACGTTCCGAACGCCCACCACGAGTTGACCGGGCCTGATGGTGGGCTACAGTCTCCTGTCTGATCTGGAACCCAGACTCCACGTGGCCACGGACTGCGGCGCGCCACGGAGCAAACCCCCCCTCCAGAACGGGCCAGCAAGCATCCTTCCCGACCGATCCCCCCGACGGATCGAGAACGGGGTCCCGTGGGATCCCCGATCGAGTCGCCGCGGGCGGATTCCCGATCGTGACCGACGTCGCGCGAGCGTTGCGTGCGGCAGTTCCCGTGCCCTCCCTGGATCCAGCCGATGCCGACCCGGATTGACAACCACGACCGCGAGCGGGTCATCGAGGCCACCGACCTCGTCGAGCTGATCGGCGAGCACCTGGACGTCCGTCCCAAGGGACGCGAGCACGTCTGCATGTGCCCCTTCCACGACGACAGCAAGCCCTCGCTGACCATCGTGACCCACCGGGACCGTCCCTTCTACCACTGCTTCGCCTGCCAGGCCCACGGGGACGCGATCAGCTTCATGATGGAGTACCACAAGATGTCCTTCCCGGAGGCGCTTCGTACCCTGGCCGAGCGCGCCGGCATCCAGCTGAAGGAGTCGGAGGCCGCGCGGGTCCAGAACTCGCGTCGCGCCGACCTGCTTCGGGCCACCAAGGCCGCGGCCGGCTGGTACCGCAAGCACCTGCTCGACGAGGCGTCGGGGCGCGTGGCCCGCGGCATCCTCGCCGAGCGGGGCGTCACCGAGGCCACTTCCGAGACCTTCGGGATCGGGGTCGCCCCCGACGGATGGGACGGACTGTGCACCAAGGTGCAGGAGCTCGAACGCCACGCCCGGGGCGGGGACCGCGACCCGATCCCCTTCGAGGCGTTCATCGAGTCCGCCCTGCTCAAGCCGCGACGGGAGGGCAAGGGGCACTACGACGTCTTCCGGAACCGGCTGATCTTCCCGATCTGCGACGAGATGGGCCGCCCGATCGCCTTCGGAGCGCGACGGCTGGATCCCGAGGACGAACCCAAGTACCTCAACAGTCCCGAATCCGAGCTCTTCGACAAGTCCCGGGTGCTCTACGGACTGCACCTGGCCAAGAAGGCGATCATCGAGCAGGGCCACGCGGTGGTGGTCGAGGGCTACACCGACGTCATCGCCTGCCACCAGGCGGGGCACGCCAACGTGGTCGCCACCCTGGGGACCGCCCTCACCCCGTCCCACGCCTCCAAGCTGCAGCGCCTCTGCCAGAAGGTGACCCTGCTCTTCGACGGCGACACCGCGGGGATGAAGGCCGCGAACCGGGCGGCCGAGGTCTTCTTCAATTCGGAGATCGACGTGCGGATCTGCTCGCTGCCGAGCGGGTCGGACCCCGACGAGCTGCTCCGGACCGAGTCGGGGCGCGCCGACTTCCAGGCGCACCTCGACGGGGCCCTCGACATCCTCGAGCACATCA
>MDTG01426280.1_pt1 | contig 14625 bp, 10 predicted proteins | sample 811421 | NCBI WGS metagenome assembly MDTG01 (sample SAMN05326645, study PRJNA326480) | marine metagenome | isolation source: seawater | place: Pacific Ocean: South East | collected 2011
ATGACCTTTTTGGCACTTGGCATTGTTTTAAGCGTAAGTGCAAACCAAACTACAACTACAAACACTAATATATCTAACCCTTTAGCAGAATTAAGTCATGAAGCCTAGATTGATTATTTCTGGCGGTGGAACAGGTGGGCATATTTTCCCAGCCTTGGCTATTGCAGATGCCTATAAAACGCAATACCCGCAAGCAGATGTATTGTTTGTTGGGGCAATCAATCGTATGGAAATGCAGCGTGTTCCAGATGCAGGCTATAAAATCAAAGGTTTGTGGATATCTGGATTTGATAGACAAAATATGCTGCGAAACATCTTATTTCCTATTAAGCTCTTATGGAGTTTACTACAGTCTCTGTTGATTTTTTTATCCTTCCGTCCATCTATAGTTGTAGGTACAGGGGGCTTTGCCAGTGGACCCTTACTTTTTGTGGCGTCCTTGTTTAAAACGCCAATGCTAATTCAAGAGCAAAATGCATTTCCAGGTATTACAAATAAACAGCTCGCTTCACGTGTTGACGTCATTTGTTTGGGAAGTGAAGCTGCAAGTAAGTTTTTTCCTAAGAATAAAATTGTGGTAACTGGAAATCCCGTTAGATCTGCCTTAAAGCGAAGCATGAATAGGACTGCTGCTGCTGAAATTCTGGATGTTGCTGCAGACCAACAAACCCTTTTAGTATTGGGAGGAAGTTTGGGGGCAAAAAAAATTAACCAACTTATCTATCAACATTTGGATGAAATTCAACAACACAAAATTCAGCTTATATGGCAATGTGGAAATTTGTATGCGGAAGATTATCAGTGCTATTCATCAGCTAATATTCATGTGATGCCATTTATTGATAACATGCAAGCGGCTTATGCGTTAGCAGATGTGGTAGTATCAAGGGCAGGGGCATTGGCCATTTCAGAAATCTGTCTGATGGGCAAACCAACCCTGTTTATTCCTTCGCCAAATGTTGCTGGGAATCACCAAGAAAAAAATGCAGAAGCATTAGCCAATAACGAGGCGGCCTTGTTGGTCGCGGAGCGTAATGCAGATACACAGTTTTGGGTAAGACTTGAATCATTGATTACGGACGCGTCGTTACGTGACAAACTTAGCAAAAACATAAAAGTCTTTGCACATCCAGCCGCAACCAAAGAAATTATGAATAGGCTAAATAAACTTATTACATATGAATAAAGCAGCTATATTTTTTGTGGGTATTGGTGGCATAGGAATGTCTGGAGTGGCGCAGTACTTCTTGTCTAAAGGACATCCTGTAGCTGGCTATGATCGTATCATTACCCCAATTACGCAAAGGCTAGTGACTCTTGGCGCGCAAATTATTGATGTAGATGCGCCGACTGCTATTCCAGCATTATTTAGAGACCCCAAAAACACCAAGGTTGTTTACACCCCAGCCATACCCACTAATTCGCAATTACTCTCATATTTCAAGAAAAAAGGTTTTATGCTAGATAAACGGGCAGTAGTGATCGGTAAAATTAGTAATATCATGCCATGCTTAGCAGTGGCAGGCACTCATGGTAAAACAACTACTTCTGCATTGCTAACGCATTTGCTTCGCTCATGTGGTAAAAAGATTACAGCATTTTTGGGGGGCATAGCAGCTAATATTAATGGCAATTTCTTAATAGAAGGCGATGATTTTATGGTTGTGGAAGCCGATGAGTTTGACAGATCTTTTATGCATTTGCAACCCACAGCAATAGCCCTAACCTCAATGGATGCAGATCATTTGGATATTTATGGTACTGAAAATGAACTTTCAAAAACTTTTAATGATTTTGCGCAGAAAGTATGTGATGAAAAACGTTTTATTGCTCATGGCTTATCTGTAAAAGGGAATTCTTTTGGTATTGAAAAAGGAACACATAAAGTGCATAATCTACGGATAATCGATGGAAGTTATGTATTTGATTTTGTAACACCAACGGTTAGTATTCTTAATATTGTCTTGCCCTACCCAGGTGAGCACAATGTTATGAACGCAGCCGCTGCATTGGCTATGGCTTTGGGGGTGGGCTGTGATCCCGCCCAACTCAAAGTGGGATTATCAACATTTAAAGGGGTTGATCGCAGGTTTAGTATCAGGCTTACTTCACCTAAAGTAGTGGTTGATGATTACGCCCATCACCCAACAGAATTGAATGCCGTTGCAGATGCTCTAGAAGCCTTTTATCCCAATAAAATTAAGTTAGGTGTATTCCAACCTCATTTGTTTTCACGCACACGTGACTTTGTAGCAGGCTTTAAACAGGCCCTTGCACGCTTTGATGAGGTGTTACTTTTGGATATTTATCCCGCTCGTGAATTACCGATAGAGGGTATTACAAGTGCATTATTGATAGATGATAATCATGGTGCAACGCAGTTAATAGACAAGCGAATACTTCCGGAAATGATAGCAAAATCTTCGGCTACAGCTATAGCCATTATGGGAGCAGGTGACATTGCTTTTGAAGTACCAGCAGTGATTGAAATACTTAAAAATCAAAATTATGCATAAGACGATAATTTCCATATTGTTGTTTATGCTTACTGTTGTACTTGGCGTGATTATGCACCAGCGCAACCAAAAAATATTGGTAACCTTAAAGAACATTTCCTGGGAAGATGACCGTCCAATTTGGATGCCAAAAGACTCCGTTAATAAATTGTTGAAACTTGCTTTAAAAGATAGTGTATCTGCTTTTAAAAGTGGTCTAAATTTGAGAAACATTGAACAAACACTTAACCAAAATGCTTGGGTTGAAGATGCCCAAAGCTACGTGACCATTGATGGAAGTGTTGGTGTTCACGTTATAACCAAAATACCGATAGTGCGCATACAGAGTGATAGTAGTTATTATTTAGATAATCTCGGGGAACCATTTCCGTTGTCTACTTTTAAATCGGTTCAAGTACCGTTTGTTTACGGGAACCCAAGTGTGAAGCGGCGCCACGCTCTAATTGAAGTAGTTAGACAAATTACAAAAGACACTTTTATGTCTGATCACATAGTCTCTTATGAATGGACGTCTGACGGCTTAGTTGTTGAGCCTCGTCACCAAGAATATTCCATTGTTCTTGGCACACCGGATCAACTGCATGACAAAATCAAAAATTACAAGGCTTTCTACGCAAAAATGCAGGACAGTACAGTGTTAAAAACTTATAAAAAAGTAAATCTTTCGTTTTACGGGCAAGTAGTTTGTTCAAAATAATTTGATATGAAACAAGAACAATTAGCAGTTGGATTAGATATTGGAACTACTAAAATAGTTGCCATGTTGGGCACCAAAAACGAGTATGGAAAACTCGAGATTGTTGGGGTCGGAAAATCTAAAAGTCAAGGTGTACACCGAGGTGTCGTAAATAACATAACCCAGACCATCCAATCAATACAGATGGCTGCTCAAGAGGCAGAATCCATTTCTGGTAAGAAAATAGTCAGTGTAGTAGTGGGAATCGCAGGTCAACATATTCGCAGTTTGCATCACAGTGATTACATTACTCGTACAAATGCTGACGAGGTTATTGACGATGCAGATATAGAACGTCTAAAGAATCAGGTGTTTAAACTTGTCATGCTTCCTGGTGAGGAGATTATTCACGTGCTTCCACAAGAATACAAGGTGGATGGACAGGCCGAAATTAAGGAGCCCATAGGTATGTATGGGGGTAGGTTAGAAGCCAACTTCCATGTTGTAGTAGGCCAAGTATCTTCCATTCGTAATATTGCCCGTTGTGTAAAGTCTGCTGGACTCGACTTTGGCGGCATTACTCTTGAGCCATTGGCTTCGGCAGATGCTGTATTAAGTCAAGAAGAAAAAGAAGCTGGTGTTGCACTGATTGACATAGGTGGAGGAACTACGGATTTGGCCATATTTAAAGATGGAATTATTCGGCATACTGCTGTTATTCCGTTTGGTGGGAATGTTATAACAGAGGATATAAAAGAGGGCTGCTCTATTATTGAAAAACAGGCAGAATTGCTAAAGATTAAGTTTGGATCTGCTTGGCCTGGCGAAAATAAAGATAATGAGATTGTTTCAATTCCTGGACTACGAGGCAGAGATCCCAAAGAAATCACACTCAAAAACTTATCTAAAATTATTCACGCCCGTGTTACAGAAATTATTGAGCAGGTTTATGCTGAAATAAAAAATTATGGACACGAAGAGCAGAAGAAAAAACTAATAGCGGGCATTGTACTAACTGGTGGCGGAAGTCAACTCAAACACCTCAAGCAATTGGTGGAGTATATCACGGGTATGGATACGCGTATTGGGTATCCAAACGAACATTTGGCAGGTGATACAGACAAAGAAACTGCAAGTCCGCTTTTTGCAACAGCAGTTGGTTTGGTTATGAATGCTGCAGAAACTCAATTGGCGCCACATGACGTAGAAACCAGTATAGCAACAGATAAAAATGAAGATGAAAATCCAGCTGAAAAACCCCAAAAGCGAATATCAGTTATTGATCGATTTACAGAAAGATTAAAAATATTTTTAGAAAGCGCAGAATAAACTTTTATCTATGGAAACATTTGACAACATAACATTTGATTTGCCAAAGAACAGGAGCAATGTCATTAAGGTAATAGGCGTTGGCGGCGGCGGCAGCAATGCCCTTAATTACATGTACAAACAAGGCATAAACGGAGTTGATTTTGTAGTTTGTAATACCGATGCTCAGGCACTTGAAAACAGCCCAATTCCTAACAAGGTTCAGCTGGGTGTTTCACTAACTGAAGGACTTGGCGCAGGTGCTGATCCTGAAGTGGGAGCACAGTCTGCAGTTGAAAGCTTGGATCAAATTTCGGACTTGCTTAGTGTCAATACTAAGATGATTTTTATTACTGCTGGAATGGGTGGAGGTACGGGTACTGGCGCAGCCCCTGTAATTGCAAAGCTAGCACAAGAGTTGGGCGTGCTGACCGTTGGCATTGTAACTATGCCTTTTCAATTTGAAGGAAAGCTTCGTAACGAGCAAGCCCAACAAGGATTAAATAACTTGCGCAAACATGTCGATTCACTTATCGTTATCAACAACAATAAACTGCGCGAGGTTTATGGCGACTTGGGCTTTAAGCAAGGTTTTGCTAAGGCCGATGAGGTACTGGCAAATGCCTCTAGGGGTATAGCAGAAGTGATTACCAACCATTACACACAAAACATTGATCTTAAAGACGCAAAAACTGTTTTAGCAAACAGTGGGACGGCCATTATGGGCTCTGGAGTTGCAACTGGCAGTCAACGCGCAAACGAGGCTATTGTGCAAGCATTGGACTCTCCTCTATTAAATGACAATAAAATATTGGGCTCTAAAAATGTATTACTTCTTATTGTTTCTGGTTGCGATGAGGTGACAATTGATGAGATTAGTTCGATAAATGAATATATTCAAAAAGAGGCTGGTAATAGTACCAATATTATTATGGGTATAGGAGAGGATGAAACGCTAGATAACGCTATTTCGGTTACCATAATTGCAACTGGTTTTGCTCCAGATATGCAGCAAGAAATTGTGCATGCCGATCCTCAAAAAATCATTCACTCACTGGGAGAGGAACAGAAAGTAACTCATGATTTGTCGCTCGGGCAAATCCCATTATTTGAAACTGAATCAGCTTATGAAGTTTCACCTCCATTTGAAGCAACAGAAAGCAACATACCAACCACAGATTTGTTACGTGATTTGGACATATCGTTTGAAGAAGTAATTGCACCTGTTGAAGCTGTTTCATCACAGTCAAGTAGGTTTACCATTCACGATGTGACGCCTGCCATTAATGAGATTGAGGTTGTTGATGCCGAACAAGTTTTGCCAAAACCTGAAATAGACTCGCCAATTGATCAGCCTTTGCAAGCGGAGGGTGTTTCAAACGAAAATGAGCCTACTGTTTTATTTCATTTGGATGCTGAAGAGCCTGCGGCGCAAGTGCCAAGTGCAAAGGAGGAGGTTAAGCGTTTTGTTTTAGAAATGGATGATGAGCCAGCACCACCCCCTTTGAAGCACAAGCTTGAGTCAACCTCCATTGAGAAGTCAGTAAAAGAAGAAAAAACCTTTTCTCCTTTAAATGGCACCATAGCTGAAGGCTTAGCTGCAAGGACAGCGGAGCGTAAGGAAAAACTTAAACATTTTAACTATCGCTTCAACCAAAATACTAGGGTTGAGGACTTGGAGCGTGAACCTGCTTATAAGCGTCAAGAAGTTGAACTAAGCGAACCAGACAATGGTGGAACAGCTTCTCGCAGTTCTCTGAGTGTTGATAGCCAAAATGATGTCCAGATAAGAACTAATAATTCATTTTTACACGATAATGTAGATTAATATGAGCTTACAAGAAAATGTTGACGAGCAACTTAAGGCTGCGATGAGAGCGAAAGACAAAGTAGCTTTGGAATCATTACGCGCTATAAAAACAGCGATAATGATGACCCAAACCCAAGCAGGAGCAAAAGAACTTACTTTTGAAGATGAAATCAAACTTATTCAAAAGCTGGTCAAACAACGAAAAGACAGCTCAGAGATTTTTTATCAGCAAGGACGTGTAGACTTAGCAGAGCCTGAAGAAGCACAAATAAAGATTATTGAGCAGTTCTTGCCAGAACAACTGGATCAAGCTGCGATAACTGAAATAGTTGAGGCGATTATTGCCAAGACTGGTGCTGGCGGTATGAAAGACATGGGCAGGGTAATGGGCATGGCTTCCAAAGAGATGGCCGGTAAGGCAGATGGTAAAACCATCTCCGCTATTGTTAGAAAAAAGTTATCCTAACCAATTTCAAAAGTGTATTTTTATTAACTAATGGCCCAGTAGTTCAACTGGATAGAATATCAGATTTCGGCTCTGAGGGTTGGGGGTTCGAATCCTCCCTGGGTCACAAAACATTACCAAAATCAGTAAACTATTTAATAAACTGATCATCTATTTTGTTCAAATCCAACAGCGTGACAGTATTCAAAATTTTAAAGTTTTACTGAACCGATGAAAAAAAAAGTTATTTTGACTTTGGACGTATTCGTTTCGGTTCTTTCCATGGTAAAACATTATCTATTTGTCTACCCAAACCACTAGGGTATTTTTTAGCTTCGGCAATTCTCACTCTAATAACTTGTTTTAATGAATCCCTAACAGATCTGTATGAGATGTTGTCAGCTAAATTATTTAATTCATTTGAATCATACCTGTGATCATATAACTCGTAATAAAGGCTATCGATATACTTCCATTGTGTAAGACGGTATTGTGTTGTCTTTATGGAATATCCATTGGCCATTCCTTTAGGCATAGAAACCTTAAGCTCAGTTAATGCACTTGTCTTTATAGGCAACCTTGAACCTTCAAGATAGGGCTTTAAGCTTTTGCCTCGAACAAATTTAGGCGCCTGGAATCCTAGTAAATCCATAATAGTAGGGTATAAATCAACTAGCTCAACGGGGATATCCAAATCAATATTATCTTTTGTGACCCCAGGTCCTGTAAAAATTAAAGGTACTCTTGTAGCATCGTTAAAAAGGGTTTGCTTCTGCCAGTGCCCATGTTCACCAAGGTGATAACCGTGATCTGAAGTAAAAACAACAATTGTATTTCTATCAAGCCCTGTTTCTTTTAATTTATCTAAAACACGACCTATTTGTGCATCCATGAAACTAGTGGTAGCATAATAAGCATGTTTAATTTTTTTTGCCAGTGCTGGGGCTAAGTCTACTTGCTCCTGCTTAGCTCGAATAGATTTTGCTGCTGGCTTTGGAAGAGTATGCAAGTAAGCTTGAGAACTTTCAGGAACTGAAAAATCGTTAATATTATACATGTCAAAATAGGCTTTTGGAGCAACAAAAGGGACGTGAGGCCTGTAAAGCCCAAATGCCAGAAAGAAATTTTCACCACTTTTTGCAAACTCATCTAAAAAAGCCATAGTTTCGGTTGCTCCTATACCATCAGTTTGTGCTTCATCGGGACCATTTGCCTCTAACCAACTTAAAGTACCGCCATCTAATATCTTCTTCAGCCCTACAAGTTTGTGTTCTTCTTTCTTATCTAGCCCATAGGGATTCACGGTGCGATCCCAAGTAAAAGAATCATCATGACCGGCCGTTCCTATATCCCTTGGGTTGTGGTAATGATAAATTTTACCCACCCGCACCGAGTGATAGTTTTCTATTCTAAATTTTTGTCCTAAGGTGACAACATCTGGAATAGTTTGACGAACGTATAAACGAAGTTCCTTGGATTTTGTTTGATCTGGATAAATCCCGGTCATAAAAGAAACCCTAGAGGGGCCACAAAGAGGATATTGCACATGCGCATCAGAAAAAAGTAAACCTTCTTTTGCGAGTCGATCCAGGTTTGGGGTTTTGGCCAATGGGTCGCCATATGCTCCTATTGCACAGTTTAGATCGTCAGCAACAATAAATAAGATATTGTATTTAGCTGAAGGCTCAATAGTTTTTGTACCAATGATGATTCCAGCAAGTATTAATAAAAATAAATATTTGAATAACTTCATTTGATACGCTGTTGAATTGGCACTAAGCTAATCATTAAACCCGAAGACATCTTGGTGTAGATTAATTAATTTTAAATGAACTTTTTACAATCACACTTTTTATATCCAAAAGATACTTTCCAAACAGTATATATTTGATGCAATACAAAAAAATATATTAAATAATGATACATCCAAATGACATAAAACTAAATATTATTTAATTCCCATAAATTTTTCTGTAAATCAGTATATTTAATAAAATTTTCTTCGATGATTTTCAATTATTTGCGATTTTGTATTATTTTATTTTTTTCGATAGTACCTTATTCAATGTTAGGACAAGTATTGGAGATAGACTTACCAGAAACAAATGGCATGTCATCTGAACGTTTATCTAATATTAGCACGGTTTTTTCTGACTATGTGGATGACGGAAAATTACCTGGAGTTGTTGTTTTAGCTGCTAGAAATGGAAAAATTGTTTATCATCAAGCCATAGGCATGTGTGATATAGAACAAAAAACCCCTATGCAAAAGGATAATATCTTTAGAATAGCCTCTCAAACAAAGGCAATTGTAAGTGTTGGTATAATGATGCTACAAGAAGAAGGAAAAATTTTACTGTCTGACACCTTATCAAAGTATATTCCTGAATTTGAACACACAAATGTTGCACTAGCGCTCTCAAAGCAGAGGAAAAAGGGAAATATGAATGCCCATAGAATTGTAAAGGCCAAGCGACAAATCCGAATTCGAGATTTGATGACACATACTTCTGGAATTGGCTATGGCTACGGGCCAGCAAAAAAAAAATGGGAGAAAGCTGGAATTCAAGGCTGGTATTTTGCACATAGGGGTGAACCTATCCTCGAAACAGTTAAGAGAATGGCAAAACTACCCATGGATGCTCACCCCGGAGAACGTTATGTTTATGGTTATAGTACCGACATACTCGGCGCTTTAATTGAGGTTATTTCAGGCCAACCACTAAACGTCTTTTTAAAAAAACGCATATTCGATCCCTTAGGTATGGTAGATACACATTTTTATTTACCACAGACAAAAGCTTCAAGACTGAGTGTAGTCTATAGCCAATGCGACAATAAGCTTTTGAGAGCTGCTGAGGATGGCGCCCCTCAATTTGAATGGGATGACAAAGAAAAATGTACTGGGAATAATCAAACACAAGGACAATATTTAAACGGTCCACGTGTGAGCTTCTCAGGTGGTGCAGGATTGTTAAGCACCTCAATGGATTATGCAATTTTTCTTCAAATGATGCTCAACAATGGTGTGTATGATGGTACGAGAATATTATCTAGAAAATCCGTTGAACTTATGACTGACAACCATCTGGATGGAGATCATTACAAAGACGTGAAATTCCCGTGGGATTGGGGTGTTGGCTTTGGATTAGGGTTTTCTGTTACAACAGATGCAGGTGATCGCGGTGTTCTTGGGAGCCTTAACGAATATGGCTGGGGTGGTGCTTACCACTCATCGTATTGGGTAGACCCCAATGAAAAACTAGTTGTGGTTTACTTTACACAAGTCACTCCCATTATTTTAGATGATCACCAAAAATTGCGAAATTTAATTTACCAGTCCATAGTAGACTAAAACTTCAAATCGTTTTCAAGAAAAGTTACTCTTCAAAAGCCATGGGCGTTCATTGTATACTTTAATAACAAATTCACCAAAGAGTGTATTTGCCCAAGCAAACCACGAACGACTAAAATTATATGGATCGTCCTTGTGAAAAGATTCGTGCATAAAGCCTGTGTCGGCATGGGTTGTCTTTAGCATTTTTAAACATTTTGAAATCTCGTTATCTTCTTGTGAAGTTAATCCTCGAAGTATAATTCCCATAGGCCAAATATTTTCTTTGCCAGTATGCGGACTGGCTTGGCCCTCTACGTTCTTACCTCTCAAGAAGTAAGGATTAGAATCGCTTAATAAAAAGGATCTTGTGTTTATGTATAGGGGATCGCTAGGTTCATGCCCGCCTATGTAAGCCAATGACATTAATGAAGGAACATTAGCATCATCCATAAATAGTGCATTTCCAAACCCATCAACTTCATAAGCATACATTTTACCAAAGTCAAGATGTTCTTTAATAGCGTATTTTTCAACAGCCGATTTTACTTCTGCAGAAAATGACATACATTCATTTGAAAAATCAGCATCCATTTTATTAACAGCGTATAATTCTGAAAGTTGTGCTAAAGAGACATAAGCAAATATATTAGATGGAATTAGGTATGGTAAAATTGTTCCATCATCAGAGGGTCTAAAAATAGAGTGAATCATGCCTGTTGCTTTTGTTGGCGCACCACTGCCATTAAAAATAGCTAATCCAACAACAAAAGTATGTTCTCTAGTAAAAGAATAGGGAGATTCGCCATCCTTGCGCTGTTCTGTTCTAAATGTGTCGACAACAAGCCGCACTGCTTTATCCCAATCACCATCCATAAAACTTGCATCCCCAGAAATTTCATAATAATAATAAGAGAGTCTAATAAAATAGCAAAGCGAGTCAATTTCCCACTTACACTCGTGAACTCCAGGCTTTGGGCTTGGAATATCGCTAGACCACTTTGAAATTCGTGTTAAATCTTTATAAAAGGCATTGGCATATGGATCAGTTAAAATACATTTAACTTGTCTGTTAATTAATCCCAAAATGAGGTTCTTTATTTTTGGATCTTTATTGATCAGCGGCATATAAGGCCAAACTTGTGCAGTTGAATCACGTAACCACATGGCATCAATATCCCCAGTGATTACAAAAGAATCAGGCTTTCCATCAATTACTTCATAATCTACGGTTGTGTCCAAGGTGTTAGGATAACAATTTTCGAACATCCAGGCAAGTTCTGAATCAGCAATTGAAGCTTTTACCTTTTTTATTGTTGATTCAACGATATCACTTGTAAATGTTCTTTCATTCAAAGGCGGCCTATTTGATTTAATTTTTTTAGAACTGGTATTTTCTGTTATTGAAAAGCCAGCAGTGGGAATTAGTGTCATTCCAATTGCAACTTTTGAATTGTTAATCAAAAACTTTCTTCTGTCCATAAAATTTGATTTTATACTAATTAATACTATTTAAAAAAACTTTCAAACTAAATCATTTTCTAAGTCTAAATAGACTAAAATATTTTAGCGTAATACTTCAATGGCCTTCCCTCCTTTGTTATTGATATCAAAAGCCCTAAGCATTATTTTTGCATCAGCACCTACTGCAACTGAGTTATCATATAATTTGTTGTTTGCAGTGGGCAAGGAACCATCTATCGAATAGCATATTTTAATGCCTGGAAATTGAGTGCGTACAAATAAGGTGTCATTTGAAATAACACCTCCTGGTTTTGGAAGGTGGATGTTTAAATTTTTATACTGGTGATTTAAGAACGGAATGGCGTATTGCCCCAGTGTATTTGCAAATATATTCCATTGCTCAAGCATAGGTGCTTTTTGTTGTTCCGCTGTTAGACTTATCCAGTTTGGACGACTGGCCCAAGCTCTCTCGGCAAATACTAACATATTTGGCAATACCATTTCGTTTAAAATGTGTTCAGTCCTAACAGTTTCGCCAAACAACTGACTTTGAATTCCAATTAGATTGTTCCGTTTGTTGGTGTCTAAATTAATTTTATTTTTAATGTAATCTTTTGATAATTTATGCTTTTCGTTGAGCGTCGCATTTGCAAAGATGTCATCTGGATCAATGGCCCAAGCATCAAAATAATCTACATAACCTGACCAATTTAACCCATGGCTTTCCATGTCGCGATCATCTGCCATATCAAAATAAAAAGCTGATGAATTACTCATCACCGTTTTGAATCCCAAATTGGCAAATTTGTAGTTCATGTCCTCTCTGCCACCACCCCAAATGTTGTTCCAGACATATGGAATAACCTCATAATTGTATCGCTCCTCTTTTATCAAGGTCTCAGATTGACTCAGTTCGGAATGCTTTAAAAGAAAATCCTCCCAACCTGAAAGCACAATACTGTACTTGTTTAAAATTTCTTTAAGACGGGAAATATTCTTGTCATACAATTCACTAATTGTAAGCTTATTTGAGATTTTATCCGCACACAGCGGAGATGCTTGCCAAACCCCATAAGGTAATTCATCTGCACCAATGTTAAACTCTTTTAGCTTCACGTTTGCATCGGAGTACATACCGACTACTTCTTCAACAACTTTTTCAAAAAAGCTATAAGCACTTTCACGACAAATATTTATTACGTTATCGTTGTATAGTTGTGCCGAGCGATAAACACTTTTGTCTTTAAGATCGACTAAAGCGAACTCTTCTGCTGCAGCGTCATCTCCTTTTGCTAAAAAGCGTTGTCGTCTGGCCTCCATGGAGATTACGGCAGCACGCGCATGCGATGGAAAGCTAATCTGAGGTATAACGGTCACGTTACGTACCCTTGCATATCGTAGTAGTTCAATAAACTCATTGCGAGATAGAAATCCGTTACCTGTTTTGCCTCCATCAGCACCAGAGCCATACATAGGGAGTAGCCTATCCTGCTCGTTTAATGTGTAACCTCTTCTGGAGCCAACGTCTGTTAACTCTGGAAGTCCAGGAATTTCCAAGCGCCAACCCTCGTCATCGGTAAGTTTTAAATTCAAGTGATTGAGTTTGTATAAGGACATTAAATCCACAATCTGTTTTATTTTATTTAAGCCGTAAAAGTTTCGAGATATATCCAGTAAAAACCCTCTGTATGCAAAGCGTGGGGCGTCTTTTATATCAATTAACGGCAAACGATTGGAACCTAATTGAGCAGCAACGTCAATTTGAATAAGCGATTGAATGGCATATACCATACCGCTATAAGTGTTTGTGTTTATTACTATTTTTTCCTTATCAATGTTAAGCATATAGGCTTCATTTACTAAGTCTGCAGCTTTGTTTATGACCAAATTTGCTTCTTCAATGTCGACGACTAATTGAATATCTTTGGCTGTTTGCGTCAATAATTGTTTTAGGTCTTGGCTATAAGCTGAAAAAAATGGCGAAATATAAATTTGCCAATCTTTTTCAGCAGGCCTGTCATTATTTGACTTAGATATTCTTTTTGGCGTAGGGATGATTTGAGGTAGCTTTTCTTTGGATATCAAATAAATATCTGCGAGTTCGTCATAGCGCGTTTTAGATGTAGGTAGGTTTAAATCTTCTAAGCCTTCTGCATGCTGCCACTTAACCGTTGTTTTTACATCGAATAATTTTTCGTTTTGAACTAAAAATGCACCAAAGGGTCCCAATGCCAGTCTCGACATAATGCCATCTTTGATTAAATCAAAATGTAATTGTTCACCTGCTTTTAAAGCCCAATCCTCTTCAAAATTTAATTTTAGATAAGAGTTGCCGTTTACCCATGTAAAATCTATCCCTGCAGGTAAGCTTTCGGGCTTTACTATTCCTATGATTTGATTCCAATGAAGTGACCACCGCGAAGGCTCAAAGTCTGTTGTGGTTTGATTGTCAATGTTTATGCGAACATGCATCTGCCCCTTTTCTGTATCAAATTTATTGATGGTATATGTTAGAAAAATGGCACTTTCTTTATTGTTAGAAATAAAATATGCAGCAAGTCCCAAACTTAACAATGATAAGCCTGTAATAAACCTTGATTTTAGCTTTAATAGACGCATCTATTTTTTGCGTATTTATGGTAAATATAGCTTGACTTAAATAAAGTGTGTCTAGGCTTGCACTAATTAACCAAGGCCATCAGGCGCTTTAAGGGTAATAACGCACAAATCCTTCAACAGCTTCATACTCAGGCAATCCTAATAAATTATATTCTTTTGCTGTTTTTCGGTTTCTTTCTTCTGATCGTTGCCAAAACTCTCTATCGTCTGGTCCCGGAAACATGGCCTTGTCTTTTTGAGATTGATGTTTGAAAATAGCACGTCTTTTTTTTATTAAATCGGCTGGAGACAGAGGTACTGCCATTTCAATTTCCGACACTTCCCATTCTTGCCATGCGCCTCTGTATAGCCATATCTCACAATTATTTACCCAATTTTTTTTATCTTCAATGAGTTTTTCAAGTGTATCGAAAAGAATCTGTAGACAAACCCTGTGAGTTCCATGTGGATCGG
>MDTG01020954.1_pt1 | contig 14621 bp, 10 predicted proteins | sample 811421 | NCBI WGS metagenome assembly MDTG01 (sample SAMN05326645, study PRJNA326480) | marine metagenome | isolation source: seawater | place: Pacific Ocean: South East | collected 2011
AAGTTTACCAAATTATCCATTTCATCTTCCTGTGTAAAATAAAAATCTTTATTAATATAATTATGTCTAATAAAGATTATATACTACACCCAAATAAAGATTTAATTATTAATAATTTCTTTAATGAAAAAACAAATAAAAAAACAATTGAACCCTTCTTTGAAGGCCCAGCAGGATATACAGGAGAATCTGGACCTAGAGGAGTAAGAGGTGATAGAGGTATACGAGGTAGCGAAGGTCCAGCTGGTCCTGAAGGTCCAGCTGGAGAAGGACTAAATGAAGCAGATTTAATGGCACGTAGTTTATGGTGTGTAACTGAAAATCAATGTCAAACGCCAAAAAATATAGTTGCAAGATTCAGGGATAACACATCTATAAAAATTGGTCCTAATACTGCAGGAAATAAATCTTTAGTACTTGGTGGTAAAAGTAATGAAACTGGTGAGGCTTCTGTATATACTGCATATAATGATATTTATATTGATGCGGGTAATGCGGATGAAAATAGTTTAGAACCCGGAAATATATATTTATCTAAAAATAATAAGGGAAATACATATATTAACGAAGAAGGTAATTTTACTTTATTAAATGACAAAAATGGTTTTGTTGGAGTAAATATGCAAGGAACAAATCCAGAAAATAATATGCATATTAAAGGTGATCGTCCTCTTACTGTTGAAAATGTTGATGAAGTTGGTGGATCTGCAGGTATTGTTATTAAAGATAAAAGAAGTGGACAAAATTTTACAGTTGGAACAACTAATTTAGGATTTTATGTAAAAGATGATAATGTTGAAAAATATAGTATTGTTGCTAAAAATGGTTCAACAGGTATCGGAACTGATGTACCTAATAGTAACTTTTCATTAGATGTTGACGGTCAAGGTAGATTTAGAAAAGATATTCGTATGTCGGGAGGAAGTGATGCGTCTTTACAAATAAATTTAAATAAAAATGAAGGTGATAGAAAAGATTTTACAGGACTTACACAGGGGCTGGAATTTATGGGAGGCGACATCCAAAGAGGAAAAATTCGATTTTTTGGAGAAAATATGGATATTGATTATGGTAGAGGAAATAAAATGTTGATGACATTTAATAAAGATGGTGTCGAATTTGTAGGTCCTGTTAATTTTCAAGATTTAGCTACATTTTCTGGACCAAAAGATCCTGAGCTTGATCCAGAAGAAAAAAGTATGGTTGTCAAAAATAATGCAGTTTTTGAAGGAAGAACAATACATAAATTAGGATCTAAATGGGGTCAAAAAGGAGAGGATGATGAATGGACACAAATAGAAAGTAGTTTATTTGAATCAAATAATGGAATACGTTTATATTCCAAAACTAATGATGAAAAATATGCAGATATAGTTTATAATCATGAAAAAGAATTAAATAATGGAGAAGAAGTTATTGGAGAAAATATAACTAAAGGTGCATTTGTAATACAAGATAATTTAGTTGTTGAAGGAAGTGGAACAGGTAATATTAGTGGAATTGAAACTGATGTCTTAAAGGCGGCAAAATTACAATCAGATCAAATTAGAACATTTAATCAAATTACATTTTCAGATGCAAGATTAAAAGAAAACATTAAATTAATTAATCCTACTGATAATATAAATAAATTAATGCAATTAAATGGATATGAATATACTAATAAAGTTACAAAAAATAAAGATAAAGGTGTTATAGCACAACAAGTTGAAAATGTAAGTCCTGAGTTAGTAGATAAAAATGATAAATATAAAGGTGTAAAATATGATAATATTATTCCAATGTTAATTGAAGGTATTAAATATCAACAAAAAGAAATAAATACATTAAAACAAAAATTAAATAAATAAATATTAAAAATTTAATATTTATTCAATAATTACAATACATATACTATCCTACATAGTATCTTCATCAAAAAGTTTGCCAAATAATGTTTCATCTTCATCTTCCATAACAATTTTGGCCATCAAATCTTGCTTGAACTTCAAGTAGTTCAGCCTCTCGGGGATATGATTAGGACTACGTTCATTTGCCATATAATCCTCAACCAAATCAATGACTTTTTTAGCAATTACCATATCATCATCCAATAAAAAGCTAAATCCCAAACCTCCTCTCCCATATACACGCTCTCTGAGTCCAAATACCTTGCATAATCTTGCTATGGCAGTAGCTCCAATTGCAATAGTACCATCATCATCAATAATGCTTCCATTCCTTATTAACTCTAGGATTTCACCTGCGGTGTTATTGTATCTTGTAGACAAGTCCTGGGAATATATGATCGTACCAATAATCCATCGTATATCACCCTTGGTAACCCTCTCCACTCCATTGAGGTTTTCTTTTAGTACTTTGTTCTGGAGTGCAAACAACATATACATTGTCCGACAGACGTATTCTCCACTTCTGTCATTCGCGAAGTACCGTTCCACATAATCAAATCTGGACTCAATCTTGCCATTGCATTCACAACAGAATGACCTATGGCATTCATTGCATGTAATCTTAGGACACCCTGAACTTCTTTCAAGTGGAACAAAATCACCTTCTTCTTTACAGTGAGGACAAAATGACTGGTTCAAAGACTCCTGAGCAATTTTAATAAATGCTTCCTCCTCTTCTGGAGTGTATCGCCTTGCTTTGGGACACTTCTCCCCATCACTGTGAATCCCTGAACACAGGGAACAGAAAGTTGTAGGGACTGAGATTTGTGTTCCATCTTCATTATCAATCATAGTAACACATGCTTGACAAGTAACTGTCTGACACAGTCTCTGTACACCCTTCTTTCCGTTTTGAGAGCATAGTACACTTACGCGCTCCAGCAATCTTATTTGATCAGATCCTGGCATTGTTGTGGTTACCGGAATTCCATTGATATCACATCTAGGATTCGGGCATTTAACCACTAGCGCTATCTTCTCACTCGTCCGAATATTATCCTCCATCTTCATCACTAGCTCGTAGAACTTGTTCTGAAGATCACGGATGACATCAGTTGTCTTCTTGATGTGATGATTACATAACGCTACAATCTCATCATTGGTCACATGATGTTCTCTGACTAGTTCTAGGTAGGAAATGTGATGGCTCAACTTCTGCAGAATCTCGTCAACATATAGTTCACGAGTGCATTTCTTCATCCCACACCCGGCTAAGCCTTTAGGGCATTGCATTTTTACCCTATACGGGTAAGAATCGTCATTCAGATCTGTTATGGTTGCATCCCAGAATTTCATGTGGGGGATCATGGATGACGTTATTATCGCATTGTGGCCACCTCTGCGAGTATTGTGTAATTGGATCGCAAGGAATATTTTCACCCCGTCTATCTCAGCTTCAATCGCTTCAGGGTCAAAACTATCGGATGCTATAACACAGCCTGGTTTTCCAAAGCGTTTATCCTTGCTAGTCATGTTGACTACAGGAACTAATACCGTAGTTGGATCCCGAGTAGAAAGTGTTTGTAACACTTTCTTGTTTGGAAGAAGCGCATAGCTCCTCTTGCAATTTCCAGGAATTGGTAGCATTAGCTGCTCTGGTAACACAGTGGTTACCAGATCGCATAAGAGCATCCTGTCCTTAGGATGAATTCTAAGAAACAAGCTATAAACCGGATGATCGGTTGCTGGAATATGTTGAGCAAGTACAGCAGCATCTTGTGTATCCAAACGCTGGAACAAACTCCTGTATGCCTGTATCACTTGGCTAAGGTAGTACATTTGCCACTTTCCTTTTTTAAAAAGAAGTATAATATCTGGATTTGACTCCCGTGTTTCGATTCGCCGGGAAACGGTCTTCATTCTTCCCAAGTGGAAAATAGTTTGATGTTTTCTTAATAATCTCGCAGCCAATAAGAAGAATTTGAATTCTATCATTTTAGATTTTAGTGTCCAGAATCTTAATGGACAAATTAATCCACAATATTAATAGATATATGTATTTTTTTTCAATTTTTTTAGTGAAAAATAAGTTTATTTTTAATTAAAATATATTGAATAATATATACATCAGTGTTTCGTCACATATATCATGTTTATTGACAAAATCAAGTATTATTTCATTTGATTTTATCACGTTACAGTTATATATCTTAGAAATCTTTGTATCTGTTTCATATAACATTATGTTAAAATATCGATTTTGACATCTATTTATTATGAACGTAATTTTGTCATTATAGGACACTCTCCAGAAGTTAACTTTCCCAATTTTATATGTTTCTACTTTCCAACTCATTATTATACCGCGTTATCATGTAAAAAATGAAAGACTTTTACTTTATATATAATTAATAAATAGTAATAAATATATATTTTCAATTTTTATTAACATCTTATTAAATTTCTTTCTGAATATTTGAATATTTCACAAGTTTTAACTTGATTATATATTTTTAAGTAATGTTTGACAGCAGTTAATTTATAGTCTTCACTATGATGCTTTGGCATTTAGTATATAAATTATATTTATATATTACAATTATATATTATAATTAATTATATATAGAAAGAATGGTACTATTTATATTATTTCCGGGATTTGGGGTGCAAAAGAAACAATGGGAATTAACAATTATTAATAATAAACTTGTTAAATTAAACTTTTTGAAAGAATTAAAAAAAATAGGAGATGTATATACATATACTCCAAATATATATAAATATTATAAAAATGAAAAATTACAAGATAAATTTACAGAAAAACCTGAAAATATATCACTTGAACAATTTGATATTGATAAGGAATGTAAAAAAATATATGAAGAAGTAAAGTCTTATAAGGGAAAATTTATACCAATTGGACATTCTGCTGGCGGATGGTTTGGATATTATTTTACAAAATTATATCCAAAAAGATGTAAGAAATTAATTTTGATTGAAAGTGGTAGATTATTACCTGAATTTGAAACAGGTATGCCAAATAAAAATTATTCGAAAATAACGATACAACAATTACAAAAAATAATAGAAAATATTAAAACTAAAAAAAATAATAGAAAATATATTGATGAATTAACGAATATTACACTTTATAAATATTCATTATATACTAATAAATTTAATGGAAAATTAAGTGTTCCAACTTTATCATTTGAAAATGTAATAATACCAGAAGACAAAAAATGGAAATTAGAACATAATGATAAATATATTGTAAAATATGAAAAAGAAATGAAAAAAATAAATAAAAATAAAATTCATTTTATAAACTTAATTAATACAGATCATTTTCCATGGGAAATACCAGAATATAGTGATGAAATGATAAGACAAATAAAATATTTTGTAATTTAATACTAATAAATCGGCGTTTTAAATCAGCAAAGGTGTAAATAAAATAATAAGATTATTATTTTACTTATTCACATACACATTAATATTATGGTACAGATGTTTACTATCTGCAAATCATTAATTGACCATAGATGATTGCATATAATGCAAATTGTGTTCCAATGGTGGAGGTGGAGGCATCTGAAAGTGGGGTACAGATGTTTGAAGATCTGATAGATCTTCAATCTGACTCTCACTACCTAGATCCAGAGAGTATGGCCAATCATGAACACCAATTGCAATTTGTCGTTGAAGGGGTGTTTCATTAACGACATTATTGTCACCAACTACAATTTGTTGATGAAGTGCGTTATCATCATCAATAAAATTTTCGTCATTAACGTTGCCAAGGATGTCAATATCATCACCATAGCCAAGTATATCCATATTATTAATGTCTAGGACATCGTCGTTACTGTGGATAATAATACTATTATCACTACTCATATTGTTAAAGTTAAGTTATACAGAAGTAAAGTTTTAGAATGAAGCAAAGTGTTAAAATAAATTTATTATCTATATTTTTTTATTTTCAATTTTTTTTAAATTAGTATTCATATATTTAAAAATACTAATTAATAATTTTAATAAAATAACTAAATGCTAACACTTAATCCCGCAGGTGCTTGTTTGCGAAATACTGATTTTGCATTTACTTTTGTATATACATCCAAATCTGGATCTTTAGGGAACATTTTATTTAAAAAGATCGCGATCATTTTAATAGATACTTTATCACATCTATTTGAAAGATTATTAAAGATTTTTGCATCACTTGTATCTTGATTCTGATAAGTTGCCATAATTAATTTTCTTGCTCTAAATAATTTTAGCAAATCTTTAATTTCATATTTTTTCTTCAACATATTATAAATATCAAAGATCTTCAATCCATGGTTGTATTGATTTGTAGTTGTATCTGATTCTTCTGTTTCATTTTTACTTTTAATAAACTTCTCTTTCTTACGATAATAAATTCCTCGAATTTTATAAAGAGCTACAGTATATTCATTTGGAAGTAATTTATAAAATTCTTCATTTTTATGTGAACAATCCCTCAAATCATACAAATATCTAAAAATCTCAAATAATTCACTTGTAATTACTTTGAACGATGCATCAACTACACCAATTGTATCATATGATTCCTTCATATTTCCTTCCATTGTTAATTTTGAATTACCTGGAAAATATTCCAAATGACGTTTTAACAAATCTTGTTGATACAATTCTAAAAAGCTCATATAAATATTATTATTATTTGGTTTTAAAATACTCATAAATTGATATGAATTTGTCTGAAATTTCATAATTATTAATTTATTTGTACTTTCTTCACGAACTTTAACTACTAAACCTTCACATTTAACAGGTAATGCAAGTCTAGTATTTTTATTCAATTCATCAAGATAATTAAAATTTTCATGATTTTCTGGAATATTTACTGTCAAAGAATCATCATTATTAATAAATTTTACTAAATTTTGTGTTTGAACATTATCATCCTTATTAAAACGAGTTGGTGTTTTAAAATTTGGATATATTGTCCATTGATCTTGATTATCTAGTTCAATATCATATTGAGTTTTTCTATCTCTTGTTAAAACATGGATAATTTCTTTGTATTCTGGATTTCCAAAATAATCAGTATAATCAACAATATTCTTATTATCATGATGAACTAAAACGAAATAATAGTTAAATTCTGGTTTTAGATGATTTGTGAATTCATCAAAAGAAATATCAATACAATCCATAAACAAGTCATAGTATGATTTATTACTTGTCCAGATAGATTTTTTAGCATCTATACATTGTCTTGTTGCAATATTCCATTTGTTATTGTGATGGAAAAATGAAAGTAAAGTACCTTCAAAACATTCTTGAATTGAATATTCACTTAATCCATTTTGTAAAATATAATCTTTAGCATCTTGATTGTAGAAAATGTCATCATATGTATAACATACTACTTCTAATGATTCTTTATCTAAAATAATTGATTTACATTCTTTTTCGAGTAATGGTGTAGTACTATTTTTTTTAGTAAAACTATTTGATAAAACAATCAAATTAGAATCATCATATTCTTTGATATTAATATTTGGTGATGTTTCATTCAATTTAGTTTTAAAATGATCAAAAGTTTTATCTTCTAAAGAAGATATAATTTTATTAATTTCTAATACAACTTCTTGATAATTATTCATTATTTTTATATAATAATAAATGTTTAAATAGTTAGATTTGAATTATTCAATTTTATTAATTTAATATAAAAATCAAATTTCTTTATTATATTATAATAGATGTATATTAATGAATATGATATTTTAATAGATAATATTTTAGATAATTTATTTGAAAGTTTAGATATATCTAAAATAGATAGTAAATATTTAGAAAATAAATTAAATGATAATTTTAAATTTATAAAAAATATAGAAAAACTTACAAATAATAAAGATGATATAAAAAATATAGAAAATATAACTAAATTGATACTAATATCATATATAGTATGTGCCTCGTTTTTGAATGATAATATAAACAAGATAAAAACGATTTTAATTAAAAATAAAGTATTAAAAAGTGAAGAATTAGGAGCGATTATGTCTTTATTTGATTATTTAACCACTTTAACAGAAGTTTTAAATGAAGATAATAATGAAAAATTATTAGATTTATATAAGGAGAACATAAAATATAAAAATGCAATAGATTTATTAAATGGATTGGGTTATGAGAATACAATGAATTTAAAAGGTACTACAAAGAAACATAAGCATAATTTAATAAAAGTAATTGTAATTGATAGATACTATAGAAAAAATTTCAGAAAAATAATTTTTAATTTAATATATCAAAATACAGATAGTACAAAAATTATTGAAGTTATATTACCAAAATTAAAGTTATTAGATTATAGTAATGTTGAAAATATTTTAAATACAAATGAAATTAAAGAAGGTTTAACAAAAGAAATTTTAAATTTGTATGAATCATATGAAAGCGAATTATCTTACACAGAAAATATGATAAATAAAATTAGTAAATTATTTTCATCAAAACTTATAATTCCAATAACTGATGAATTTTTAAGATATCATAAAATTACGGAAAAATATGAAAAAAGTTCAAATCAAATTAAAAAATCAGATAGAGAAAATTTAAAAGATCAAACCAAAATTAGATATATTATTACTAAAATAGAAAAATTAAAAGATTACTATTCAAAAAAAACAATAAATAATAAAGAACTATTAAAAGATATTGAGAAAATGTTTTACAAATCATTAGTTCATAAAAAAGCTATTGTATATAATGAAATAGAAGAACTATCAATTATTAATAAGTTAGTACAACAAGGGAAAAATGCGATTGAATCAAATGAATTTTATCATGATTTATTAAATTTAAGAAAAAGTTCATTTATTAATTTTAAAGATTTTAAAAAGAATGGATTTAGATATGATACAAGAAAAACTTCTGCAAAAACATTAACAGTTGTAAGATATGCAGGAATTGAGAGTTTAGAAGATAAAACTTTACCAAATAAAAATATAAAGGTAGAAACAAGAACAATAAGTAAAAATAATTATGCTCAAATAGTGGGGGTTTTAATTTTAGATAAAAAATCGAATATTAATAAATTAAAACTAAAAGATTTAGTTAATATTCGAAAGATAAATGAAAATGGATATGAATCCGCATTAAAAGTTTTAGGAAATAAAATAAATAATAATAATAATGAAAATTATTATTGGATATTTGATTTAGAAAAAGATAAGTTTACACAAGATACTTATGAATATGGAGAGATAAATTCTGATTTATCAAATATTTTGATTTCAAAGTTATATGATTTTGCATTAGAAGAAATATATAATAAAATAATAACAAAATTAAATAGTTACAAAACGTTAGATTTATATTATTCAAATTACATTAATAATTACTACCAACGTAATTACATGCAGTTTTTAAAATATTCTCAATATAATTTAAATATTTATAAAAAAATTAATTCATTAATTCCTACTTTAACATCAAAAGATGATGAATATGAAAATAAAATTTTTGGAATTTTGGGTAAAATATATAAATTGCCAGAAATAAAAGATAGTAATAAAGTAATACCAACATTTATAATACCTTATGAGAATGAAGAGCAATTTATTGATTTAAGTGAGGAAAATGCGTATTGTCAACATATAATTGATTGGACCTATTTATCAAAATTACGTAGTAAAAATCCTAATAAACATTCTGAACATTTATATGAATTTATTAAAAAGTATGTTATGACTAATGATGATAATGAATATATATGTAAAAGTTGTAAGCAATATATAGATATTCAACATTATTTATCCACTCCATATGATGGTGGAACTACTGGAATTGATATTGTTGTGGATAGTACCCAAAAATTAAGTGAAATTAAAGAGTATACTAAATTTTCAAGTTTAATAAAACATATGGATAAAACAGTTGAAAAAGTAGCTCAAATTAATAATTTTTCATATTATTTAGGAAATGATAAAATATATAAGTTAAGACGGCAAGAAATTATAAAACAAGTTATAGATATTATAAATTTACATGACAAAACATTAAGAATAAAAAATATGAATAGAAGAGAACGTGAAATTAAAGCATTTCAAAACTATGGTGTTTCATCTGATTTTACTTTTTTCTTTATTTTTCCATTATCTAATGATATATTTATTTCTACAAGTGCAGAAACTGATAAATTTAAAAAAATGAAAAGAAATAATATAATTACTTATATTTTATTTTTTATGATTTTAGATTTGAATGATAGTCAAGTTAATATGTTTGAATTTAATAAAACATGTAATTTGTTATTATTTAAAAAATTTAAAGATATAATTTTTAAAAATTTAAAATTAAGAATTAATAATTCAAATGATGTGATTGAAATAACAAAATTAGAAACACTATGTTATATTATATATTATACTTCATGTATGATATCAAAATATAAATTGTGGTATGCTTCAGATGTTACAGAAAAGAATATTTCAATAATTCAAAGACAAGTAATTCATACTATTATTGATTTAATGAATAGTTTAATGGAAGTAAATTCAAGTGATAGTAAAAATTATCTATATGAAATGATAGCATCTAAAATTATTACAAAGGTAAATACATTATTTAAAAATGATGATATTTTAAAAAATATAGAGGAAAGGGAAAATAAAAAAATTACTGTAAATAGTACTACAAATAAAATTCAAATATTGAAAAGTAGTATAAAATCTATTTTATTACCAGATAAATTTACTATTTTTATTGATGAACTAAGAAAATATAATTTTAATAATAGATTATTTGAAATAAGTACAAAAATGAATGAAAGAGATTCTGAATTAATATTAAAAAATGAAATAGAAAAAATTAATAAGAATTACGAAAAAGATAATTTAATTCAATTAGCAAGAATTTATGATAATAAAGGAGTAATTAGAAGATTTAAAATATCATATGATGAAGCAAAAAAGTTTGACAATAAATATTTTACAGAAATGCTGAAAAATATAGAAATACAAAAAAATAAAAAAATAAAAAATGTAATAAAAGATGATACATTTGATAATTTGAAAAAGGAATATAATAATTATAATATTAATCGAAATAATATTGATAAGTTAATATCTAAAATAAAAGAAGTAACAGGAACTTCTATCAAATTAAATAATTCTATTTTTCATATTAGTATTTCAAAATTTGAAGTAAATTATGACTATTTAGGAAATAGATTACAAAATTCTTTTTATTTATTACTAAATGATAATAAGATTTCTATTAAGACAGATAATAATATTAAAATGTATGAAATATATGACGCGTCAAATGATGTAAAATTAATTTTTAATTTTAATACATTACATTATTTAGGATATAAACAAGCATCAAAGAAGTTTACAGATATGGCTAATTTGAATATTTATATAAATTATATTCCATCAATAAAAGAAATGTTTGAAACTTTAGGTTTAAAAAGAAATAATTTTAATTTTGAGTCAAAAAAAGAAGTAATAAATGAATTAAGAAATAGTTTAAATAATTTAAAAGATTATATTAGACAATTCAAAGTATTTTCAAATCAAATAAAATTTAGATATAATAATACAACAAATCCTATTTTAAAATATTACATGAATAAAATTGATTCTTTAGTTCTACATAATGATAAAAAAATTATATTTGATAACATTGATATAATTTTAAAATTTGAAAAAGTAAAATTAAATGAAGTATCTAATTTGAAAAATTTAAATAAATTAAATATAGTTAACTTATCAGAATCTTACAATAAATTATTAGATTATTTATATTCACAATTATTACTATTAATTGAATTTAATCCAAATAAATATATCAAACTTCATTTAATTTACTTTATTTTATCCTTATTAAATTATTTTTATAACATGAATTTTAATCAATATACTAATTTTGATTTACTAAGATATAATTATATTTTAAGTGCAGATTTACTTCAAGAAGTTAGAGATACTGCTGTTGATTCATTTGATGATACAATTGTTGAAAATGAAAATAACTTATTGACCGATGATGAACAACTTAATTTAAAAAATCAGGTTTTAGATGATGATGAACGCATAGATGCCTTAGATGCTGAACAAGAAGATTATGATGACGAGGAAGGAGGTGAACAAGTATTATTTTCTGAAGATTAAATATTAACCATAATTATTTATATTTTGTTTAAAATATAAATATTTTAAGTTTATATAATATATGTTTAAGAATAAAGATAATTTAATTATATTTTGTTTAGTAGTTCTAATAGTTATAGTATATATAAAAAAATATTATAAACAGGAACATTTTGAAGTAATATTTAGTCCATATTATCCAATATCTAATCAAGTTGGAGTAAAATTAAATAATGTGGATCAAACAATTGAAGATAATAGATTAGATATTTTAAAGAAAGTATTAAAAAAAGTTAAATTAGACGGTAATGACGGTAATGATGAATATTATAACTTTAATTATGCAAATAGACCAGTTATAAAAAATTCAATGTCAAATGAAAAATTAAAACCAATAACTAATTTTATAATGGAAGCAGTAAATAATAATTTACCAGAAGGACATAAATTAGTTTTAATAAAACTAGAACATATGGGTAAGATGGAAATAGAGACTGAAGTATTAGTTAATTTCCAGATGGTTTGTGAATATAAAATTACATCAAATAAAAATTATACATATAAAAGACAAGAATTCAAGAATGATAATAATGATAATAATTTAGTAATAGATGTAGAGGTAGTATCTATTAGAAAGATTGATGATGAAAAATTACATTTAAATACATTAAATATAATTGGAATGAAAGGTGAACATTTGCCAGGAAGTAATTTTTACAATAATGGTAGTGAATTTTTATTTACTGAATCTTTATCCAACAAAATTATTGACAATAAAAAAAAAAATAATTCTAATGAGATGAATAAAATGAATAATACTATATTACCAGAAAATGACGATAATGAAGATGAAATTGATGATAATGAAGATACTACATATACTGATATAAATACAGAAGAAGCTGAAAGTTTTTTTGATATATAATATATAAATAATGAATGATTGTATATTAAATTCATTTTATGTATATTTAATTGTAATGGTTTTAATATATTTAATAAAGCCGGAATTTTTGTTCTATTATGAAGAAGATAAATGTTTATTTAAAAATTTTGGTTGTGGAAAAAATAAATCAATTATAAATATTCAAATATTATCTATAGTTTTATCAATTTTAATTTATTTTACAACAAGATTATTAAACAGTTATAATTAATTGGTTTTAATATTAAAAATATAATAAAAAATTAATTAATGGATGTACTAAATACAAATTTTGAAATGTCTGTAAATATAGTTAATAATTTAAAAAAAACACCAACTGATAATGAACTTTTAGATATATATAAGTATTTCAAACAAGCAAAATTTGGAGATAATAATACTGAACAACCTTCTATGTTTAATTTTAAACATACTGCAAAATGGAAGGCATGGGAATCTGTTAAAGGTATGGATAAAAGTATAGCAATGCAAAATTATATAAATTTATCAATGGATTTATTCAAAAAATATGGATCATAGATTTAAAGATATATATATTTAATATATATTTAAATGGATCATCAAGATTGGAAACCTGTTATTTTAAGTAAACCAAAAAAACATATAGTAGAAAAAACAACAGTTGTTAAAAAAAATTTAAATAGTAATTCCATTGTAAATGTAAATTCTAAAAAGATGGAAGAAGAAGATGTAAAAATAGAATATGTGCCTAAATCAGTTGGTATTGAAATACAAAAAGCAAGATCTTTATTAAAATTATCACAACAAGATTTAGCCAATAAATTATGTGTTAAAAAAAATATAATAAATGATTTAGAATCTGGTCGAATGGTAAAAAATAATGCATTTGTAAGTAAAGTTAAAAGAATTTTAAAAATTAAATAATGATTTAAAAATATATTAAATTAAATTTTTAGATATATAATATATGAGTTACTACAATCATGATAGAACTAATAAAATAAAAACTATTTTACAAGGTAATAATTTAAAGTCATTAATTGATTTGGAAAGTAATGAAACCGAAGCTTTTATAAATACTAAACAAGAAAAAGATATTAGAAATGTTTTAGATAAAAAAATATTAGATTTTGGTGATGTAATTAATCAAATAGGTGGTAAACTAGTTTATGTCAAAAGTGGAACTACTGGTCATACATTTAGAGGATTTAATCCTAATGAACCTACCGAGCCAAATTTTGCAGTTAAAATAGTAGCATATCCTAAACGTGAAAATTATGGAGATTTAAATGATATACGAAGACCTGAAAATGCGGAATTAATGATGTTAAAGGTATTAAGTTATTTTGTAATTAATAATCAAACACCACATTTAGTTCTTCCAATTGGTACATTTAATACAAGTATTCGGCCATTTTTGTCATTAGGTAAAAATGGAATAGTAGAGAATAAAAAATATGGACAATTTATAAAAAGATATAAAAAAGGTGATTTACATAATGAAGTATCTGTTTTAATTAGTGAGTGGGCAGATGGTGGTGATTTATTAGAATATATTCGTAGCAAATATAAAACTATAACATTAAGAGAGTGGCGAGTAATTTTATTTCAGATTATTTCAGCTTTAGCAGTTATTCAAGCAAAATATCCAGGATTTAG
>MDTG01033013.1_pt1 | contig 14621 bp, 14 predicted proteins | sample 811421 | NCBI WGS metagenome assembly MDTG01 (sample SAMN05326645, study PRJNA326480) | marine metagenome | isolation source: seawater | place: Pacific Ocean: South East | collected 2011
AGTAAAAAGAAAAATCTTTTGGTTGTAATTGTTAATTACGGCTATGATCAGTTATCATACCTTAATGATATGATTATTGCTTTTAGAAAATTTAAAAAATATAATGTTAAGATAATATCTTTTTAAACCATTTAAAGCGTATATAATTGTATAATAAATAGATTCAAAATAATTTAAATTGAATCTTCTTTTTAAAAATAAAAAATGATCTATTAAATAAAATAAATTTTTATTTTTTTGGTTTGAGTGTAATCTATAGTACGACTCAACTTTATTGAATCCTAATGAAAAATGACCTTTTTTTAAAATATTAAGCCACAGAAAATAATCTTGTCTTCTTAAATCTTCACTCATATAGAATTTTCCAATTTTTTCACTATCATAAATTGCGGTTAAGCAGCTAATTTCAGTTCTTTTAAGTAGATCTTTAAAATAAACCTTCTTCTTACTTACAATAAAATCATAGTTTATTTTTTTATCATTTGAATTTATATATCCATAGCTTGCGTGAGAAAAAACTAATTTATTTTTTTTTATGAAATCTAGATGATTTAGTAGTTTTTTAGGTAACCATAAGTCATCAGAATCTATGAAAGTAATATATCTTCCCTTAGATTTTTTAATGCCAATATTTCTACTTTTTCCAACACCAAGATTTGTTTTATTTGATATTAAGTAAAATCTTTTGTCATTATTAATTGATTCTTTGATTATTTTGAACGAATTATCTGAGGATTTATCGTCAATAATAATACATTCCCAATTCTTAAAAACTTGATTTTTAATACTTTCAATTGTTGAAAAAATAAATTTTTCACCATTAAAACAAGGTAGAATTATCGAAACTTCGGTTAAATATGGCATTACTTAAAAATTATAAATTTTTTTAAGTTTTTTTAATTCCATTTCCCAGTTATACTTTTCTCTAAAAGCATTCAAACCATTTTTCGAAAACTTTTTTAATAAATTATTATTAGAAATTAATTTATTGATTTTTTCTACAATATCTTTTGTGTCGTAGGGGTCAACAGTGAAACCACATTTATTCTCATTTATTATTTTTCTCCAGAGCTTAAAATCTGAACATATTATTGGTGTTCCCATCGACATATACTCAAATAATTTAGTTGGTAGTGATTCAATGTGATTAGGCGTAGGGTGTAATAGAACTAAACCAATTTTTGACTTTTTAATTAAATCATAAACTTTATCTCTGCTTAAGAATCCGTGGTAATTAATATTACTCCACTTTTCATTTGTTTTAATAAACTTTTCCAATTTAACATTATTAAAATTACCTGCAACTGAAAATTTAATGTTCTTAAGTTTGGATGAAAGATCAATGATCTCACAAATACCTCTAACTTTGGATATTGATCCAACATAGCAGATTTGATCATTTTTTTTTTTCAAAAGAAAAATCATTTTTTTTTACTTCTGGATAATTTTTAATTACCAATGTTTTTTTATTAATCTTTCTTAAATCTTTTTCAATGGATTCAGTTGCACATATAATAAAATTATATTTTCTCAAAAATAACCTTTGATATGACTTTGCTAATCTAGATAAGATTGATGAAAAAAAACTATTTAGATAAGGCTTAGAGTATAATTGTTTTGGAAAATCTTCATGAGAATCGTATATGATTTTTGTTTTTTTATTTTTCAGAAATATACCCAAATGAATCAGTTCAGGATCATGAATATGTAAAATATCTGGTTTTAGAAAAGATACTCTTTTAAATGCCCTTAAGGATGTTATAGTTAATCTATAAAAAATATTTTTTGGTTTACCTAAATCTAAAATATTAACATTATCTATTTCTTTTTTTCCTAAACCATCTGCCACAATCATATATAATTTATTTCTTTTATTTTGAGCTATACTTTTGCACTGTTTGTAAAATATTCGTGAATCGTTTCTTGGATGTACAGTCGTTAAATGAACAATTTTATTTTCCCTCATGGCTATTTTTCAAACTTAACGTTAAAATAATTAAAAGCAATAATCCTCCGTGTGTGATTATTACTGTTGACAATGGGCTACTAATGATCGAAAATATAAAAATAAAAATAAGACCATAGTATTTTAAGTTAATTTTTAAGGATTTTATGAAAGTCATTATGATTGAAAATACTAATATATTTATGACAACACCTGTGAAACCTAAGTTCATATAGCCATCACTAATTAATCCATTGTTAGCATTCATTTGAAAATTGTCAAAATATTGAATAGCAATTAAATTTTTTGGCGGTAATTCGTGTGGGTAATCAAACAAAAAACTTAAAAAAGAATGGGAGTAGTAAATTGGATTGTTATAAAAAAAATCAAAATAGTAAAAATCCAATAATGAAGGAAGAAAAAACGCTCTTCGAGTTATTAAACTCCCCAATAATGGTGATTCAAAGAGTTGAGCTAATAGTATAGTCGAGACGAGTGTTGAGTTAAAGATTATTAAAAGAAATAAAAATCTTCTTTTTTTATTTAAGTAATAGAAAAAAAGTATTGATATATATCCAAATAGAACAATTTTACTTCCAGAAATGAAAAACATATAGAGTATTATTATCGAAAAAATTATTGATAAAGAATAATTTTTTTTATCCAAAGATATAATTAGCCCAATTGGTGCTACTATTTTAGATAAAACAGAAAAAGTATAATCTAATAAAGTATTAGATACGTAGCTGTAATCTTCTCTGGTCTCGTATATCTCATTTAAAAATATAGTATTAATATTAAGATTTAAACCAAATGAGAGATAAAACGGAATAAATAAAATTATTGTCAAAAGGAATAACAAATACTTACTGCTATCTGTATTTAATTTTTTTTTGGGGATGGAAATATTTACATAATTAAGAAAAACATAAAGAATAGCAAATAAAAGGATATTGATTAATACAATAAAAAAATTGTTATGTGAATATTTATATAAAATAATAGATGGATATATGAGAAATGAGAGAATGATAAATATTGTAATTTTTGAAAAATCTGAATATTTAACTTGAGAAACAAGGACAGAAAACACAATAACTATAATGTAAATTGAAGTATTTAAAACATAATTACCAGAATAATCCAGATTAAATCCTGAATATCCAAATGCCGGAGAAATAAAATGTATATAACTATATTCAAGAATGAGAAATGTTGTAAATATAAAAAAGGCTTCTTTAAAATTTTTTAACAATTTTTTGTTGATTTAATTATATACACAAATAAACAAAAACTACATAAGAAACCAATTGAGGAATATGCTCCAACTGTATAAATTGGGTCATCATAGTAAAAAGCACTAAATATTACTATAAAAACCCTTGAAAACATTGACAAGAATTCATAAATAAATAATTGTTTTTGTTTTTTCAAAATTATCAATACTGATGTTAATGGTGAATTTAAAAAAACAAGAAAAAGCCATGGAATTAGTATTTGAATAAATTTTCCAGATTGTAACCATTCTTTTCCAAGAAGAAATGCAAATAAATCTGGAGCAATAAAAAATAATATAGTAAATGGTATTATTCCGATTATAAATATATTTTTATAAAAAGATTTTAAAAAGGGGTAAAGGTTTTTTTTATTGCTAGAGTAAATTAACGAAGCCTCTTTGTAAAATATTTGACCAATTGATGACATTATAATTCCCATAGGTGATGCTATTAAGCGATAGGACAGCGAATAAAGTCCATTAATCTCAGTTGTAAATAGTTTACTAAAGGTTATGTTTGGAAGATTGTAGGATATTCTGTTCGAAATTGTAGACGGTAAATAAAATTTTGGAAAGTCTGAATATTTCTTAAGAATCATTAGGTTTTTTCTGTAATTTATACTTTTAAAACCATTGATTTTTAAAGATTTATTGCCAATAATAAACATATAAATTGATGAAATAATTTGTGAAATAAATCTTCCAAAAACTAATCCTAAAAATCCAAAAAAGGAAAATATTATTTGTAGTATAGCAGCAATTGCTTTCTGCAAAACCTTAGCGCGCGCCATAATTAAATAGTTGCGATTGTAATTATTCCAATGATCTGCTATTTTATATAAATTTAATGAGATTATCAAAAAAGGAATTATTATTAGATTATTTAACGTAAGGTTGTCAAGGCCTAAAAAGTTCATAAAATAATTTCCAAAAATTATAAAAACTAAACCTAATAACATTGAATTGATAAATGTTAGAATAAATGATGCTTGTATAATATTTATAGCTTCTTTTTTATTATTTGATATGACAATCGCACTATCATATTTTCCAATTACAAAATTTGCCAATATATCTGATACGGAGAAAAAAAACATGAATATTCCTATCTCACTGGGACTGTAAATCCTAGTTATGACAGGGATCGATAGGATTCCAATTAATTCGCCAATAATATTTCCAAATGCAAGCTTTGAAATATTATGAACAATTTTAGACTTAAGAAAGCTGAATTTCATAATTGTACAAAAAGAAAATTTGGATAATATTCATAAATTAAGAATTTCTAATTTTATGTACAATCTCTATTGAGGGTCTCACGTCCTCTAACCCATATCCTTTACCTGTTAAAATATCTTCATACACTCTGGTATGTAAATCTTTAAAACCTCTGCTAAATTCAATTTCTTTGTTATTTAATTTAATTGATCTAAAAGTGCTTCCTCCATGTGCTAAAACATTTTTAGGTAAAAAAGAGGAATCAATAGATAAAAACCAATTAATTCTTGCATTCTCCAATTCTAGATATCCTTCTATATAATTTTCTTCCTTTCTGTTAACTCGATTAATTTGTGTTCTCCCGAAGACCCAATGTAACATATCAAAAAAATGAATTCCAATATTAGTTGCAATTCCTCCAGATTTGTTTTCATCTCCTTTCCATGAACTTTTATACCAATTTCCTCTTGATGTAATATATTTTAATTCAATATCATACTTTTTATTTACACTGTTTGATAAAACTTGTTTTCTAAGTTTTAAAATTGTTGGATGAGCTCTCAGCTGAAGAATGTTATATATCTTCTTTGAGGTGCTTTCTTCAATTTTTTTTAATTTATCAATATTCCATGGGTTTAGAACAAGAGGCTTTTCACACACGGCGTTCGCACCGGATCGTAATGCAAATCTGATGTGAGAATCATGTAAATAATTCGGAGAACATATACTAACATAATCAACAAGCTTTTTTTCATCATATTTTAATTTTTCTATGTGTCTATCAAATCTCTCAAATTCAGTAAAAAAATCAGCATTGGGAAAGTATGAGTCAATTATTCCTACACTATCTGAGGGATCAAGCACTGCCAATAAATTATTACCGGTTTCCTTTATTGCCTTCATATGTTTTGGAGCTATATAACCTGCTGCTCCAATCAAGCAAAAATTCTTATCCATATCTTAAGACTTTATTATCTCGAATTATATATTTAATATGGCTTTTAGGACAATAGGACATATTATTTTCAAATATTAATCTTTCTCCATGTTCACTAACCCATCCAATTTGCTTAGCAGGATTACCAACAACAAGGGCATAATTTGCGACATCTTTTGTTACTACAGCTCCTGCCCCGATTAATGAATAAGTTCCAATTGTATTGCCACACACTATTGTAGCATTTGCACCAATAGTAGCACCTTTTCTGACGACGGTTTTAATATACTGGTCTCTTCTAACAACATGACTTCTAGGGTTGATGACGTTAGTGAAAACCATAGATGGTCCTAAAAAAACGTCATCTTCACAAACTACCCCTGTGTATATGGATACGTTATTTTGAACTTTTACATTATTACCTAGAATTACTTTAGGAGATACAACCACGTTCTGGCCTATATTACAGTTTTTGCCTATTATACTATCTTTCATGATATGACAAAAATGCCATATTTTTGTTCCTGATCCAATACTACATGGTTTTTCTAAAAAAGAACTTTCATGAACAAAATAATCCTGCATACAATTATATTTTTTTAAAGAAATTCAGAACTTGCTTAATTATAAATTCCTGGTTAGAGTTTTCAAATTCAGAATGAATTGGTAATGAAAAAACAGAGCTGCAAAGGTGCTCAATGTTATAAATTGAAAAGTTTGACTTAACATATTTACTAAAAGCTTCTTGCCTGTAGAGGGGAACCGGGTAATAAATCATTGCGGGAATTCCCAATTTCATTAGAAAATCTATGATTTTTTGTCTATACTTTTTTTCTATTTTCAACGTATACTGATGAAAAACATGGTCGGATTTAGTAGACCTAAACGGTATATGTAGTTCATCTATTTTTTTAAAGGCAGCATCATATTTATCAGCCATTAACCTTCTATTCTTATTATAGTTATCAAGGTATTTAAGTTTAACGCCTAATACTGCGGCTTGAATTGAGTCTAGTCTTGAATTACATCCTGTTAATTTATGAAAGTATTTTTTTTCTTGTCCATGATTTGCTATCATTTTAATTTTAAGATAAAGATTCTCATTATTTGTAAATATTGCTCCACCATCTCCATAACAACCCAGGTTTTTTGAGGGAAAAAAAGAGGTGGTTCCTATATCTCCAATTGTTCCAGTTTTTTTTGAAATCCCACTTGAGAATTTGTAATTACAACCTAATGCTTGGGCATTATCTTCAATAACATACAAACTATATTTTTTAGCTAATAACATAATTTCTTCCATTTCTGATGATTGACCAAATAAATGGACAGGGACAATAGCCTTTGTTTTTTTATTTATCAAAGGTTCAATATTTTCTGCCTTTATATTAAAAGTTAGAGGGCAGACATCAGTCATGACAGGTTTGTAACCAAGTAGTGCAATAACTTCAGCTGTTGAAACATAAGTAAATGATGGGCAGATAACTTCATCCCCAGGTTTTAAATCCAAGGACATTAAAGATATTTGCAAGGCATCGGTCCCATTTGCACATGGGATGACATATGTGCAGCCAAGATATTTTCTAAGGCTTTCAGTAAATTTTTTGACCTTTGGGCCATTAATGTACTGAGTGGATTCAATTGTATCTAAAACCTCTTTATCAATTTCACTTTTTATTTTTTTGTATTGACTCTTCAAGTCAACCATTTGAATATTATTCATAAAATGATAAAACTACTTATTATTTTGAATAAAATGAATTAATCACATTATTCGCTAACTGCCCTTCCCTTTTTTTTCTCCCAATCTTTTTCTTGTCTAACCATTAAATTTGTTTTCCAACCACCCTCAATTGAGTTTAAGTCCACGCCATTTTTCTTAGCAAATAGAATTAATGCATTAACATCTTTAGGAAAGCATGTTCCACCATAACCTAGTTTTCCATCTGGGCCAGGTACGTGCAGGTGGCTATCACCAACCCGCGAATCTGAAACAAAACCATTTAGAGCATCTTCCCAGTTGGCACCTACTTTATCAGCTATTAGTTTAAACTCATTCATTATGGATACTTTTGTTGCAAAAAAGGTATTATTCATATACTTAACCAACTCTGCCGTTATAGAATCTGTCTGAATGTAATTTCTATTCATGAATCTAGTTTCTAAAAAATCTTTCACGATTTTTGTCAACTTAAAGTCTCCTCCTAATATAATTCTTGACTGAGTCAATACATCTAATTTTGCTGTTCTTTCACTTAAAAACTCTGGTGAAAAAATGATGCTAAGTTTAGAATACTTGTTTTGTATCATTTTAGTGGTTCCAGGTAGCACAGTTGATTTAATTACATAAATTGGTTTTTCTTTTGCATTTTTAAAAACATTCAAAATATAGCTTAAATCTTGAGAACCGTCTTTATACATTGGTGTGGGAACACAGACAAAAACAATGTCACAGCCGTGAACATCATTTAAGCTGGCATTTGACTTTAAAGGATCGATATCATAGATTAAGACATTTGAAACAGGTGAAAGAGCAAAAGCTTGTGATTCTCCTACAAATCCATTTCCTATTATACCAATGTTTTTTTTCATATCCACAAATTAAGGTATTTATCAATCATGTTTTTTACTATTCGACATTCAATATTTATAAGTATCAGGCTTGTATGGACCTTTAATGTTAACACCAATGTATTTTGCCTGCTCTTGATTTAGGTCTTCAAGTTCAACACTAAGTTTTTTCAAATGCAATAGTGCTACTTTTTCATCGAGAGATTTTGGTAAAACATATACTTTATTTTTGTATTTCGCGCTGTTTTTCCATAATTCAATTTGAGCCAAAACCTGATTGGTAAAAGAATTACTCATTACAAAACTTGGATGACCAGTTGCACAACCAAGATTTACCAATCTTCCCTCTGCTAAAATTATAATATCTTTGCCATTAATATTATATTTATCAACCTGAGGTTTAATTTGTTGCTTAGTAAATCCATAATTTGAGTTTAGCCAATTCATATCGATCTCGTTATCAAAATGGCCTATGTTGCATACAATTGCTTTATCTTTCATTTTTAAAAAATGATTTTGATTAACAATATCTTTATTACCCGTTGCAGTAACAATAATATCCATTTTTTCAATCACTGTAGATAACTTTTTTACTTCATAGCCATCCATTGCTGCTTGTAAAGCACAAATAGGATCAATTTCAGTAATGGTTACTAAGCACTTAGCTGATGAGAAAGATGCAGCTGTTCCCTTTCCAACATCACCATATCCACAAACTACAACTCTTTTTCCAGCCAACATTGTGTCTGTAGATCTTCTAATTGCATCAACCGCAGATTCTCTACAACCGTACTTATTATCAAACTTAGTTTTTGTAACAGAATCATTAACATTAATTGCAGGTAAGGGCAATTTACCATTCTTTTCTCTTTCATAAAGCCTTAAGACACCAGTCGTTGTTTCTTCACTGATACCTTTAATTTCATTAATTAGCTCTGGATAATTATCTAGAATCATATTGGTTAAATCACCACCGTCATCTAATATCATATTTAAAGGTTTTTTATCTTTTCCAAAGAAAAGTGTTTGTTCAATACACCAATTAAATTCATCCTCGGTCATCCCTTTCCAGGCATATACCGCTACACCATTTTTTGCTAAGGCTGCGGCAGCATGATCTTGAGTTGAGAATATATTACAAGAACTCCATGTAACCTCAGCCCCAAGCTCGATCAGGGTTTCAACCAACACTGCTGTCTGTATGGTCATATGTAAACAACCTGCAATTCTTGCACCTTCAAGTGGTTTAGATTTTGAATATTCCTTTCTCAGTGCCATTAACCCTGGCATTTCTGATTCAGCTAAACTGATTTCTTTTCTGCCCCAGCTAGAAAGAGATAAATCTTTAACTTTATAGTTTAATTTTGTGGTGATTTTTAATTTACTTTTCACTTAAAATATTTTTTAAATTTTTGAGAAAGCAAATCTACATAATCTAATTTTTCCCACGTAAATAATTCAACACTTATTTTTTTTGAAATATTAATGCTACCTGTAATATTTTTTTTGATAATTTCAGACTTTCTTCCAACATGACCATAGGAAGCAGTTTCAGTATATATAGGTTGTTTAAGTTTCAATCTTTCAATAATGTAAAATGGTCTTAGATCAAAAAGCTCACCAATTTTACTAGACAGAAACTCATCAGAAATATTTAGATTTGAAGTCCCATATGTATTTACATAAACACTTAATGGTTTTGCCATACCAATTCCATAACTAACTTGGATAAGGCATTCTCTAGCAATATCAGCTCCAATAATATTTTTTGCGATATGCCGGGCAGCATAGGCCGCACTTCTGTCAACTTTAGAAGGGTCTTTACCTGAAAATGATCCACCACCATGAGCGCCCTTTCCTCCATATGTGTCAACAATTATTTTTCTTCCTGTCAAACCCGTATCTCCATTTGGTCCACCAATAACAAATTTACCTGTTGGGTTTATGTAAAACTGAATTTTTGGATCAGCTAATAATTCAGAATATTCAGGGTTTTTTGAAATCATTTTTGGTAATATTAACTTTTTGATATCATTTTTAATTCTATCATGCATTACTTTTTCAGAACCAAACTCATCATGTTGTGTAGAAATAACAACCGATTTAATTTTTAGAGGAATATTAGGTTTTTTATATTCAACAGTGACTTGACATTTTGAGTCAGGTCTTAAATATTTTATTTGCTTAGATTCCTTTCTAAATAAAGATATTTCCTTTAATATTTTGTGTGAGATATCCAGCCCTATTGGGATATGATTTTTGGTTTCGTCTGTTGCATAACCAAACATAATACCTTGATCACCTGCACCCTGATCAGATGGATTATTTTTTTCAATCCCTCTAGAAATATCCTCTGACTGTTTATTGATATAAGTAAGAATTCCACACGATTTATAATCAAACATTAATTCACTTTTTGAATAACCAATCTTCATGATCTGATCACGCACTACTTTTTGAATATCAATGTAAGCATTTGATTTAATTTCACCGGATATTATTACCTGTCCAGTCGTAACCATAACTTCACATGCAACTTTTGAGTTTTTGTCCAAAGTCAAGAATGCATCTAATATAGCATCACTAATTTGGTCCGCAATTTTATCTGGGTGACCCTCACTAACAGATTCAGATGTAAAAAAATAATTCATTTTTTCGACGCAAATATAGCCAATACCACGTAATATAATAACTTAGCAAATGATGAAAGGAATAATTTTAGCTGGAGGTAGTGGCACAAGACTATATCCACTAACAAAAGGACAATCGAAGCAGTTATTAGCAATTCATGATAAACCGATGATTTATTATCCTTTATCTATACTGATGCTTGCCAGCATTACAGATATACTAATTATTTCAACTCCACGGGACTTGCCCAACTTTAAAAGACTATTAGGAGATGGGGAAAATTTAGGCTTAAAACTTTCTTATGAGGAACAAAAAAAACCAAAGGGTATTGCAGAAGCTTTTATAGTTGGTGAAAGTTTTATCGGTAACGATGCTGTATGTTTAGTGCTAGGAGATAATATTTTCTATGGGAGTGGATTGACAAAAATTTTAAAAACAAGCATAATTGAAGTAATTAATAAAAAAAAAGCAAAAATATTTGGATATTATGTAAATAATCCGTCAAGGTATGGTGTTGTTGAATATGAAAATAATATAGTTTTATCGATCGAAGAAAAACCGTCAAGTCCCAAAAGCAATTATGCCATAGTTGGCTTGTATTTATACCCATCTAACGTAAAAGATCTTGTAAAAAAAATTAAACCCAGTAATAGAGGGGAATTAGAAATCACTTCGGTTAATAATGAGTATTTGAAAAGAAATGAATTGGAAGTTGAGCTCTTGGATAAGAGTTTTACTTGGTTAGACTCTGGAACCCACGAATCAATGCTGGAGGCTTCAAATTTTATTCACACAATTGAAAAAAGAACAGGCCTTAAAATTGCTTGCATAGAAGAAATTGCTTATAAACTAAATTACATCCAAAAAAATCAATTTATAAAGCTTATAAATTCTATTGGAGACAACCAATATGGAAATTATTTAAAAAAATTAATTTGATGAAGTTCGAGACTTTTGAAATAGATGGACCAGTAATTTGTAAACCAAATATTATAAAAGATAATAGAGGGTTTTTTGCTGAGGTTTTTAGAAAAGATTTATTAGAAAATTTTACGAAACAAAAACTTAAGTTTTGTCAAATTAACAAGTCTGTAAGTAAAATGGGAATATTGAGAGGGCTTCATTTTCAAGTTTACCCATATGCCCAAACGAAGCTAGTTAGTGTAACTAATGGTGAAATAATTGACATAATAATTGATATTAGAAGAAATTCAAAAACATTTGGAAAAGGAATGAATTTAATATTGAATGATAAAAATAATTTACAATTATTGGTTCCCAAAGGCTTTGCTCATGGGTTTCTTGTAGTCAGTAATAGCGCTACAGTTATTTATCAGGTAGATAATTACTACAACCCTTCATACGAATATGGAATAAATGCTCTAGATCCAAAATTAAATATTGATTTAAATTTCAAAAATATAATTAGAAGTAATAGGGATATAAATTTTCCGAAACTAGAAAATATAGCTAATTACAAGTTTTAATAATGATAACACTAATAACTGGATCAAATGGCCAATTGGGACTTACTCTGAAATCAATAACAAAAAAAAATCCTTCTTTTTTTTATACTGATAAGCAGAGTTTAGATATAACTAAAAAGGATAAACTGGAAAGTTTTATAAAAAAATTTAAAATTAGTTGTATAATTAATTGTGCTGCTTACACTGATGTTGATCAAGCTGAAATTGAAAAACAAGAGGCTTATAAAGTAAATTGTGATGCAGTTAAAAATCTGTCTGATATTTCAAAAAATTATAATTTAAAGCTTATACATATTTCGACAGATTATGTATATAATGGTGAAGACAATTCACCATTATCAGAGGAGACCTTGACAGATCCTTTAAATTATTATGGAAAATCAAAGAGAGAAGGTGAAGAACATATACTAAATTCTGATTCCGAATCAATAATTATTAGAACCTCTTGGCTATACTCTAGATTTGGGAAAAATTTTGTAAAAAATATAATAAAAAATTCTAAGATAAAATCATCACTAGACATAGTTGGAGATCAATTTGGATGTCCAACTAATGCTTTGGATCTAGCATCAGCGATTATTACAATAATTGATAAAAATATAAAATTTGATTATAGTTCAAAAATCTATAACTATTCGAATCTTGGATATACAACTTGGTTCAATTTTGCGAAATTCATAATAAATGAAATTAGCCATAGATTTGATTTAAAACTTAACAAGATTGAAACAGGTAAAACTAATCAGTTAGCTGTAAGGCCTAAATTTACAGTTACAGATAAAACTAAAATTATGAATACTTTTGATCTAAAAATTCCGCACTGGGAGGATTCTCTTGAAAAATTTCTAAAAAAAGAAATATGAAGAAAATTTTAATTACTGGTGGAGCAGGTTTTATTGGAGCTCATGTAGTCAACTATTTTGTTAAAACTTTTAAAAAAGATGTAATTATAAATCTTGACTGTTTAACCTATGCATCTGATGCTAGGAATTTAGCCGATATTGAAAATGAAAAAAATTACAAATTTCTAGAGCTTAATATAAATAATTCGAATGATATAAATAACGTATTTAAGAATTATGGTATCACGCATGTTATACATTTGGCAGCAGAGTCACACGTAGACCGATCAATAGATGATTCAGGAACTTTTGCTCTAACAAATATTATAGGAACTTTAAACTTATTGGAGGCAGCAAAAAACAACTGGTCAAATAAAACAGACCATTTATTTTATCACATCTCGACAGATGAAGTTTTTGGATCCTTAGGTCATAAGGGCTCATTTAAAGAGAATACTAGATATGACCCAAAATCTCCTTATTCTGCATCTAAAGCTTCCTCAGATCATTTCGTTAGGGCATACTTCAATACCCACAAATTACCTGTGATTATTTCTAATTGTTCAAATAATTATGGTCCATTCCAAAACACTGAGAAATTTATTCCAAAAGTCATAAATTCATTAATAAATAAAGAAATAATACCAATTTATGGAGACGGTAAAAACATCCGAGATTGGTTATATGTTGGAGACCATATTTCAGCAATCAAAACAATTTTTAGTTCAGGTAAAATTGGTGAAAGCTATAACATTGGTGGAGGTTTTGAGATTTCAAACCTCATGCTAGTTGAACTTATTATTGATATTTTTAAAGAAATAACGACGGAAAAATTCAACTATATTGATTTAATTAATTTTATTGATGACAGAAAGGGTCATGACTTTAGATATTCAATTGATAACTCAAAAATCAATGCAGAATTAGGTTGGTCTCCATCAATGAGCTTTGAAAGAGGAATTAGAGATACTATTAAGTGGTTTTTAAATCAAAACAACTAGTTTTTAATATTGAAAGGTCTAAAATTATACGAAATCATTATTCCACCCTTGTAGAACACAAACTCACCACTTCGGTTAAATGTCCTCCAATTATCACGAATATCAGTTCTGATATCCTCTCGATACGCTTTATAGTTTGCCATTGAATAACCTCCACCCAAAAATAATTCAAGCGAAATTCTTTTGTTTAGTCTTTTTTTGTAACCAATTGTTAACCCGTAAAAAGCAACTCTACCAGTGTGATATGTATTATTATCATAGCTTGAACTTCCATATGGGTCAAAAATTATAGCAAATTTTGGTTTTTTAAGATTAAACATACCATAACCAATATTTGGGGCTATGAACATGCCACTTAAATCATTTTTTCTATATAATCTATATTCAAGAAATGTTTGATTAAGATGTAATGGGGTCTTAGAGTTATTTAATTTATTCCAAAAGGATGCTAATACATCCAACTGTAACGACTCCTTTTCTCCAACGGAAATTTCAATTCCAAAATTGGGTGAAAGAGCAAGCGCTGACAAAAGGTTAGCTTTTACTTCAATTTGAGTAAATAAAAAATTTATGTTGAATGTAAATATTAAGCAGAAAAAAAATTTTTTGAAAATAATCATAACATTTAGTACTTCGGGTGGGAATCGAACCCACACTCTGTTGCCAGAACTGGATTTTGAATCCAGCGCGTCTACCAATTCCGCCACCGAAGC
>MDTG01065065.1_pt1 | contig 14620 bp, 18 predicted proteins | sample 811421 | NCBI WGS metagenome assembly MDTG01 (sample SAMN05326645, study PRJNA326480) | marine metagenome | isolation source: seawater | place: Pacific Ocean: South East | collected 2011
ATTGCTCAAATAAGTTATTTGAAAAAATGAAAAATAAAGATGTGAAATCTAATATTTATAAAAAATTTAAATTAGAAGAAGCTGAGGAAGCTCATAAAACAATACAATCAAGAGAGAGCTTTGGCTCAATAATCTTAGAACCATAAATTGGCGACCCCTAGGAGAATCGAACTCCTCTTTCCTGGATGAAAACCAGGTGTCCTAACCGATAGACGAAGGGGTCATTTGGAGAGTTATATACATCTTAAACTTGATTTTTCAAATTATTTAATCAATTTTCATTATATCTCTTATAATAATTTGAGGTACTGGCTCAGTAGTGAATTTATCTGTTGTGACAGTGCAAGAAAATAAAAATTTGTATTGACTAAATTTTTCCAAATAATCTCCCAAAACAGTTTTTTTAGAATTAAAACAAATTCCTTTAATCTTATTACCTATGTCATTTTGAAAAAAAATTAAATAGTGTTTATTTTTTATAATTTTTATTGAGTCAATTTTCACATCTTTTATGATAAATAATGGTTCAGGATTACCTTTACCAAAAGGTTGTAACTGTTCTATACAACTAATTAAATCTAGATTAAGATCGTTTGAAGTTATTATAGAGTCAAAGTAATCAATTCTATCAAATAGATTTTTAGAATAAACAGACAATGACTTTTCTAAATAGATTTTGAAATGTTCTATATTTGAGAAGTTAATTTTCAAACCAGCTGCCATCGAATGACCTCCTCCACTGATTAAAATTTTCTCAGTCTTCGCATTTAAAATTATTTTTCCCAAATCTACATTTTCAATTGATCTTGCTGAGCCAATTCCAATATTGTTTGAAAAAGAAATAACAATAGTAGGTTTATAATAAATTTCTTTGATTTTACTCGCTATAATACCTAAGACACCGTGATGCCAATTATTACCAAAAACTATTATAAAATTGGAATTATTCTGATTTGCAGCCTGATTACTTGCATCATCTAAAATTTGACTTTCAATTAATTTTCTTTTCTCATTAAGTAAAAACAACTTTCTACTTATAGCTTCAATTTGCTCTATATCATTTGATATTAATAATCTCGATGCTAGGGATGAGTCATCAATTCTGCTAGCAGCATTTATTTGAGGACCTATAACAAATCCTAAATCTTGAGAAGTAGGAGATGAGGTAATTTTTGAGTTATCAATTAATTTAGCAATACCTCTATGATATCTTTTTTTAATAAGCTCTAATCCTTTTTTAACAAATAATCGGTTATATTTTTTTAACTCAACAACATCACAAACAGTCCCTAATGCAACTAGATCTAAATAAGATAAGAGATTAGGTTCTTTTATTTTTTTAAATTTATTTAATTCCCTTAATTTTTTCCTAAGATACATTAAAAATAAAAAAGTAACTCCAACAGCAGCTAGTTGTTTATAATCGCTTGTATCACCAATGCTGTTTGGATTTATTATAGCCAAAACATCAGGTAAATTCATTTCACTCAAATGATGATCAATTACTATAACATCAATATTTTTAAATTCTTTATTATCTATTATTTCATATGAAGTAGTACCACAATCAAGAGTGAAAAGTAGATCAACTTTATTATGCAACATTTCTTTCATTAATTTAATATTTGGACCATATCCATCTATTAATCTATTTGGTGTTTTTAAAATTATTGAAGAAGTAAAATTTTTAAGAAATTTAAACAAGATTGAAGCTGATGTAGAACCGTCAACATCATAATCGGCTATAATTCCAATTCGTTCTTTATTTTCGATTGCCTGAATAACTCTTGAAGCTGCCTTATCTATATCCTTTAATTTTGCAGGATTGGGAATATCATTACTTATATTAGGGTTAATAAAACTATCTATATAATCTTTATCAATCCCTCTAATTGATAAAAGTTTAGCTAAAATATATTTTAATTTATATTTTTGACTAAAATATAAAACATTTCTTTCATCAAATTCATTAAGTTTCCATCTTCTACTTAATAGAGATTTTTTATTTTCTAAATTTATGTTTTCAATGTTCAATTGGTATTACAGAAATATTTTCAAAGACAAAATCAAGGTCCGAAATTTTTTTTACAGAACTTAATAATTTAGATGATTTAATTTTGTGAGTAGTAATAAGAATTGGTATTCCTTCTGAATTATTGTCAGGAATTTGTAATATTTTCTCAATTGAGATATTTTCATCATTAAAATAACTAGTTATCATAGATAGAACTCCAGGTTTATCTTTAGCTCTTATTCTTAAAAAGTATTTTGTTTCAAGATCTGATGAATTGAATTTTTCAAATTTTACAAGTTTTGATTGAGCAAAGCCAAGGCTTTTATTATTAGAGTTATGAAATATTTCATAAATATCTGATAAAATTGAACTAGCTGTCGGTAATCCTCCAGCACCCTCCCCTTCTAAATATAAGTTTTTAAGTTGATCTGTTTCAATGTTAATAGCATTTAAAGCCCCTTCTGTATTTGCAATTGGATTATCTGTAGAAATTAATTTTGGTTTTGTAGATGCATAAATTTTGCCTTCAATAACTGAACATTCAGATATTAATTTAATTCTATAACCTAATTGTTTTGCAAAATTAATATCTTCAATTGTTATTCTTTCAATACCTTCAATTTCATTTAATTCAAAATCAATATGAGATCCATAAGCTAAACTTGTAAGTAAAGTTAATTTATGTGCAGCATCATATCCACCTATATCTAATTTAGACTCATGATCAGAAGTAAAACCTTTTTGTTTTGCATTAACTAAAACTTCTTCAAAACTTTTATTTTTAGACTCCATAGTTGTTAAAATATAGTTAGTCGTTCCATTTAAAATCCCTGATATTTTATATATTTTATTTAAAAAAATATTATTCTTAATGGTTTTAATAATAGGTATACCTCCAGCTACTGCAGCTTCAAATAATAATAATACTTTATTTTTTTCTGCAAGATGAAAAAGTTCATTTCCAAACTTTGCAAGCATAGCTTTATTACCTGTCACAACATTAATTTTTTGACTTAATGCAGATTTAACCAATTCATAACTGATATCTTTTTCATAACCAATTAGTTCAATTAATATATTGGGCTTCTCATTTGTAATATTTAATAACTGAATAGGTTCATCAACCCAATTGTATTTTTCGATATTGAAATTTCTTTTTTTGTTTTTATTTTTAGCTGATAAACCAATTATATTAATGTTGATGTCTGTTTTATTCTTAATTAATTCAGCATTTTTTTCAATTAATTCAACTAATGCAGATCCAACATTACCTAAACCAGCAATACATATTTTTATCTTATTCATTATTTATCTTGTTTTTCTTTAATACACTTATCAATTTCACTTTTATCAGTTGATGATAATTGACACAAATCAAATAACTCTTCATCGTTAAGCTTTAGGTCTTTAAAAGTAGGAACAGAGTCAATATCAGGATATCCACATGAAACCAAAAAAATTAAAATAAAGATAAGTATGATTCTCATAAAACTAATCCAGAAGATTCTTTAAAACCTTTACTTAAATTAAAACATTGCACAGCTTGACCTGCAGCTCCTTTTAGAAGGTTATCAATTAAACTAATTATAATTATTTTAGAGTCATGATAGTGTTTAAAGATCTTTAAGACACATTTATTTGTGTTTTGAACTAAGAAGAAATCTACTCTTTGTTGATTATTTATAAAATTAATAAAATAATTCTGATTATCTAATTGTTCAAAACATTTAATTATATCGTATTCTTTAATTCCATCGTTAAGGTCACAATAAATTGTTGACATCATACCTCTAAAAATTGGAAGTATATGTGGATTAAAAGAAAATAATACTTCAGATTTATTTTTTTTTTCTAATTCCTGACGAATCTCACAAATATGTCGATGTTGATTTGTATCGTAATTATAAAAATTGTAATTATTTGAACTTTTTAAGTTATCCATATCAAAATTTTTACCAGCTCCACTGTATCCTGATTTTGAGTCAAATATTAAGTTTGAACTTTTAATTAAATTATTATTTAAAAGTGGTAAAATAGGAGTAAGAATAGATGTTGGATAACAACCTGGAACAGCAATATTTTTATTATTTACTAATTGATCTCTATTAAATTCTGGCAAACCGTAAATAAAATTATTTAATAAATCTGGACAAGAATGTTTTGTTCCGTAATTTTTTTTATAAATTTCATAATCGTCCAATCTAAAGTCAGCAGATAAGTCAATGATTTGAATTTTATTATACAATAATTTTACGTATTCATTTGAAACACTATGGGGAAGAGCTAAAAACACTGTATCAGCAATTCTATAATCAAAATCTTTATTTAATTTGGTTATTGGAATATTAGAATCATCAATAGAAGGTTCAAATTTTTGTATTGATATATCTGGAGATTGTTCAGTTCCTAAAAATACGATCTCAACATTTGAGTGTTTAGATAAAATTTTAACAAGCTCAAGTCCAACATAGCCAGTTGAGCCAAGTATGGCTACTGATACTTTTTTGGACATAGTAAATTTATCTTTTGGAAAATTGATAACTTCTTCTAGCTTTTGCTAATCCTGCTTTTTTTCTTTCAACAACTCTGGGATCTCTAGTGATAAATCCAACTTTTTTTAAAACGGGTCTTAAAGATGAATCGTACAAACTAAGAGCCTTGCTAATTCCATGCCGTATTGCTCCAGCTTGACCAGAGAGTCCACCTCCCTTTACAGTAGCCATTATTTCAAATCCACCCTCTCCATCAACAACATTTAAAGGTTGATTAACTATCATTTGAAGAACAGGTCTGGCAAAATATTTATCAAGAGATTTACCATTAACAGAAATATTACCAGAACCTCTTTTGATCCAGACTCTAGCTATAGAGTTTTTTCTTTTGCCAGTAGCATAAGCTCTTTGTTTATTATCAAGCTTAACTTGTAGTTTGTCATCATTAATATTTTCTGTAGTTTCCATAGTTATCTCTTATAATTTTTTTTATTTAGTTTTGAAAAATTTATTACTTGTGGTTTTTGGGCTTCATGTGAATGATTTGAATCAGCATAAATTTTACAATTTGAAAGCTGTTTTTTTCCTAGTGGTCCAGATGGAATCATTCTTTTAATAGCAAGTTTAATGATATCTTGCGATTTGTTTTTAGAAATCATTTTTTGTGGATTTGTTTCTTTTATTCCTCCTGGATAACCAGTGTGACGGTAATAAATTTTTTCTTTAGCTTTTTTTCCTGTTAAAAGAACATGATTAGCATTTACAATTATTAGGTTGTCACCACAATCTTGGTTCGGTGTGTAGTTAGGTTTATTTTTACCCCTTAAAATATTAGCAGAATAAACTGCGAGTCTTCCGAGAACAACATCTTTAGCGTCAATTATAAGCCAATTTTTTTTAATTTCTTCTTTTTTTAAGCTGAAAGTTTTCATTGCGGTGCACTTACATATTAGTCAAAATTAAGTCAATATAATAATAAAAAAACCCTCCTTAATGGAGGGTTTTTATAAATATAATCTAATGAAATTATGCTGAGTCTTTTACAGCAGCATTCCATATAATTAAACCAAACAGAATTTTGTTAACAAAATCTGCTAAGTTATAAACCCAGTTTAAAGTGTTTGCGTCAACTTGACCTGTCATTAGGCCAAAAACATATCCTAATGGATAAATAGCCCATCCAACAAGCACGATAAGTCTCATAGCATTGAAAGCTGCGGAAATTGATTCATTAGAAGATGCGGCTTGACTTGCTTCTCCTCTGAAGATTTCCCAGATTATTATAGCCCAACCAATCATACCAATTATGAAACCAAATGTTACTCCAACACCCAGTAGTCCTGACTCACCTAGGTATCCACCAATGATCATTACTAAAGTACCAACTAAAAGTCTCCAAAAAGATCCACCTGATACAACAGCTCCAGCTGCAATGAGAATCAAATAGAACTCAACCATTTGTAGTGGAACAGTTAAAACCCAATCAATATAACGATAAACCACTGGGGATTGTTCCATTACTACCCAGTACTCTCTCATGTAATTATAATGAACAGCTGCAATAAATGTAATTAATCCTGCAACCACCATTGAAGTTCTCCATTTTGCAGAAACCCTCATTCCTTCATAAAAGAAGAAAATAGTTGAAGCCCACATTGCGATTGATACAATCCAAAATGTAACTCCTACAAAATCAGAACCACTTAAAAAACTATGATCCATAAACAATACTCCTTGTTTTTATGATTGCTTTATAAGGAAAAAAAAGCATTTTTAAATAGTAAATTTTAGTATGATAAAGCGTACTATTAACCAGTAAATGATTTAAGTTATTGAAATATATATATAATTTTATTTATAATAATTTTTTTAAGTTATTAATAACTTTTTTAATCTTTATATATTCCTTAGTAGTACTAATTAAATTGTCTTTTTTCGATTCGATATGATTAGTCTTTGAAATATTAACTTTTTTAATATTAGTTTTATTTTGATCTAAAATTTTGGAAGCTAAATCAAGTGAATAATTTCTTTTACCATTTTCAATTAATAATTGTTTTAAAAGTGATAATTTTTTTATATGGCTTTGATTAAAAAAACGAGTTCCACCTTTAGTTCTTATAGATAAATTCTGTATTCTTATTTTATTAGTCTTAGGATCAATGGAGTCCCAATGTCTAATTACATGTTCTTTAATATGAAGTATTTTTGATACTTCGCTTATGCTATAATATTTTTTTTCATTTATCATTAAACTTGTTAATATAATTAAGTAATCCTTTGCTGGCTTTAAAAAGAACAACATTGCGTTCTTTAATAATTACATTTTCTTTTGTTTTTGGATTACGACCTATTCTGCTTTTCTTTTTTTTAATTTTAAAAGATCCAAAATTATGAATTTTTACAAAGCCATCAGTTTTTAATCCATCAATAATAATATCCAAAATATCATTTACAAATATCAAACAATCTCTTTTTGTTAAACCAAACTCGATATGCAAAGAATCAGCTATATTTTCTCTGGTAATATTTTTTTCTAATTTCATTTAATTTATAAAATTTTGAGTTATTTTTTTATTTAAATCATTTATAATAAAATCATAGCACTTATTAATAGCACAAAAAAAGGCATAAGGATTGGCACTTCCATGACTCTTAATTGAAATACCATTAATTCCCAATAAAGTTGCTCCATTATATTCATCAGGATCAATTTGATTTTTAAAAATAATCAGATCTTTTTCCATTACCTTAGATGCTATTTTATTTTTTAATGATTTAAAAAAAACACTCTTTAAATTTTTTGTTATAAAGTCAGATAAACCCTCTGCAGTTTTTAAAATTATATTTCCTGTGTACCCATCTGATAAGATTATATCACAATCACCATTTGTAATTTTATTCGGTTCAATAAAGCCTAAAAAATCTTTTTTTAAAAAACTGTCTGATATCAAATCATGAGCCTCTTGAAGAAATTCTAATCCTTTATTATTTTCTGTGCCAATATTTATCAAGCCTATTTTAGGTTTTCTTTTTGGATCTATTATTGAAAAATAAGCATAACCCATTAATGCAAATTGCATCAAATTTTGAGCACTAACATAAACGTTCGCACCAAGATCCATCATTAGTGAATATGATCTTACGTTTGGTATTTTAGAACATATCGCTGGTCTATCAACTCCATTAATCATTCCAAGAATTAATCTTGATAAAATCATTAAAGCGGCAGTATTTCCAGCAGATACAAATCCGCTATTTGTATTTTCTTTTACGTATTGTAAACCTCTAAAAATGCTACTATTTTTTCTTGATCTTAATATAATATTTGCATTATCTTCATCTTTAACATTTTCTTCACAATTTATAATATCAAAGTTATTGAAGTTAATTTTATGAGTTTTAATATTTTCAATAATTTGATTTTTATTGCCAAATATTTTTAAATTTACATCAGGAAATTTTTTTGAAAATAATTCTGCGCCTTTTAAATTTTTAAGTGGGCTGTCCTCTCCTCCCATCGCATCTATTGCAATGGTAATTAGTCTTTGTGACATAAAACTAATTTTCTTTAGAAATTTTCTGTTTTAAAACTTGTCTTCCTTTATACATCCCAGTAGATAGATCGATTCTGTGTGATATTCTTGGTTCACCAGAGTCCTTATCTTCAAGAATATTTCTCAACTTTATTGAGTCATGAGATCTTCTCATATTTCTTTTAGAGGGTGTTGTCTTTCTTTTAGGTACTGCCATAATATCTAGTCCAAATATGGAATATTTTATAATTTGCAAGTATAAAATTTAGTGATTTTAATTATTATTTTATAATTTTTCTAAATTTTTATTAATTTTTTTAAAAATATCTCTTAAATCATTTGATAATTCCAATGTATATTCATTATCAATATTTTTAATTGAATTCAAATAATCCTCTAAAGAGTATTCATTATTGTTTAACACTAAATCAAATTTTTTAACTCTGTAATAAAATTTCTTTACATATTTTTTTACATGTTTACCTATGGACATATCACCAATTCCTATTTCTCTAAATGTATTGTCTAAATCTGTAACAAGATTGTTAACAATTTCTGTATTAATTTTTTTATATTTAATTTGTTTTCTATTTTTTAATTCTTTTAAATAATAAATTATAAATATAGAAATAAGCTCAAATGATAGATTAAAATCAATGTTCTTAAAATATTTTTTTTTTATTAAAAGCTTAGTTTCACTAAGAATTGATATATAAATTTTATCACCGATTACTTTATATGTGTTTTCTTTTTTTTTAAAATATTGTAAGATCATTTAAATGAAATTTAATAATTTTGTTTTTGTATTCTTAATTACAATTTTTATACTCGGATGTGTAGAAAAAACATCATATAAAGGAAGAATTTTTTCTGAAAATGATCTTGCTAATTTCAATTTTAAAAATAAATCAGATCTAATTGAGAGATTGGGACAACCTAGCTATATTGATACTCAACAAAACAAATATTTTTATTTTACTGAAATGAATAAAGAAAAAAATTTTTTTAATAAAAAAAGAGAATATAGTTATTTATTTGTTTTTGAAATTGACTCTAATAATATTATTGTGTCAAAAAAATCAATTGATTTATTAAAAATTGATAATAGTTTATATCAAAAAAATGAAACCCCTAACAACATAGTTGAAAGGGGTTTACTAGAAAAAATATTTGGAGGAGTTGGTCCTGAACAACTACCTACAAACAATTAATAATTTATAGAGCTATTGATGCTAATAAAAGTAAAGCAACAATATTTGTAATTTTAATCATAGGGTTTACTGCTGGTCCTGCTGTATCTTTATAAGGATCACCTACAGTATCACCAGTAACTGCAGCTTTGTGAGCTTCACTACCTTTACCACCATGATTACCATCCTCAATATATTTTTTTGCATTATCCCAAGCCCCTCCACCTGCTGTCATACTTATTGCTACAAACAAACCAGTAATAATTACACCAAGTAGTAAAGCGCCTAAACAAGATAAAGCAGCTGCTGTACCTGCAATAAATTGAATTACGAAGTAAACTACAATAGGAGATAAGACAGGCAACATAGATGGTACGATCATTTCTCTAATTGCCGATTTTGTCAAAATATCAACACATTTTCCATATTCTGGTTTACCGGTTCCTTCCATAATACCTGGTATTTCCTTAAATTGTCTTCTAACTTCAACAACAACTGAACTTGCTGCTCTCCCTACAGCAGTCATACTCATTGCTCCAAAAAGAAAAGGTAGCAAACCGCCTAATAATAAACCCACTACAACATATGGATTAGATAAATCAAAAGTAACTTCTCCAATTCTTTCTAATGATAATGGACTATTAGGGTCTTTTGCAAAATGCTCTAAATCTTCAGTATAAGCAGCAAATAAAACTAACGCACCTAAACCTGCTGAACCTATAGCATACCCTTTTGTTACAGCTTTAGTTGTGTTGCCAACAGAATCTAGAGCATCTGTTGTTTTTCTGACATTGTCATCTAACTCTGACATTTCAGCAATACCGCCTGCGTTATCTGTTACAGGGCCATAAGCATCTAAAGCAACAACCATACCAGCCAAAGCTAACATTGTTGTAACTGCAATTGCAATTCCAAATAATCCAGCAAGTGAATGTGTAATAATAATACCTGCAACAATTATAATTGCTGGTAGTGCTGTTGCTTCCAAACTAATTGCAAGTCCTTGAATTACATTGGTGCCATGACCAGTTGTTGATGCTTGTGCGATACTCTGAACAGGCCTGTAATTTGTTCCAGTATAGTATTCAGTTACCCAGATAATTAAACCAGTAATTATCAAACCTAATAATCCACAATAGAATAGAGACATACCAGTAAAAGCTTGTTCATCAACTATAAAATCTGTTCTCAAACCTATTACATGGTCAGTTATAAAATATAAAAGAACTGCTGATAAAATTGCAGATACTGCAAAACCTTTATATAGTGCAGCCATTATGTTCTCACTTTTACCAAGTTTAACAAAATATGTTCCAACTATACTTGCTAAAGTGCATACACCGGCAATCGCAAGTGGATACATCATCATAGATGACATATCTGCAAAGAAAATAGAAGATAAAACCATTGTTGCGACTACTGTTACAACATAAGTTTCAAATAAGTCTGCGGCCATTCCAGCGCAATCTCCAACATTATCTCCTACGTTATCGGCAATTACTGCGGGATTTCTTGGATCATCCTCTGGGATACCTGCTTCAACTTTACCAACTAAATCAGCCCCTACATCAGCACCTTTTGTAAAAATTCCACCACCAAGTCTTGCAAATATCGATATTAATGAAGCACCAAAACCTAGGGAAACTAATGGTGCTACAATTTCTCTACCTGGAAAATTGCCAGAGTTATCTAAAAAAAAATAATAAAGTGCAATTGAAAGTAAGGCAAATCCTGCCACTAGCATTCCTGTTACTGCACCAGCTTTAAAAGAAACAGATAAGCCCTCAGCTAAACTAGAACTTGCAGCTTGAGTAGTTCTAACATTTGATCTTACTGAAATATTCATTCCAACATAACCTGCTAAACCAGAAAAAACTGCACCAATTAAAAAACCAATGCCTGATGATAACCCAAAAACGATCCAAATAAGAACAAAAATAACAATCCCAACTATTCCAATAGTCATATATTGTCGATTTAAGTAAGCCCGAGCTCCCTCTTGAATAGCATTAGCTATACTTACCATTTTCTCATTACCTGTGCTTAAAGATAAAATTTGTCTAGATGTAATTAAGCCATATAAAACTGCAGCTAAACCACATAATAATATAAAGATTTGCATAGTTGTCATTGTTGGTATTCTCCTTGAATTTTTGGGGTCCTATGTCAGAATATATAAGAAAAATCAAGATTTTAGCAAAAATGATCAAAACTACTTAGGTTTTTAATTACATTCATAGAATCATTAAAAATTCCTTTAGTCTTAATTACAGTTCCTACATTTGATATTTTAATATTATTTTTTTTTCCGAAATTTTTAATTTTTTTTCTATTTTCATTTTTAGACGTAAAAATTAATTGATAATCGTCTCCCCACCTCATAATATCATTAACACTGATGTAATGCTTATTATCCAAAATTATTTGCTTTAAGTTATTTGTAATAGGAATTTTTTTACTATAAATTTTTGCTCCAAATTTACCGTTTAGCATTTTATTTAAGTCTCCTAGAAACCCATCTGAAATATCAATAGCTGAATTTGCATATTTAGAAATAGTGCTACCCAGCATAAATGGAGAAGGATAAAGGTATTTATCAATATAAAAATCTTTTATTTTTTTACTTATTTTTAATTTTTTTTCAGTCATAATTTTATAACCTAAGTATGAATTACCTAAATTTCCAGTCACCCAAATATTATCACCTACAAAACAATTATTTTGAGATAAAATATTTTTAAATTTTGCTTTACCAAAAAACGTTGATGATAAACTAAGCTCTCTAGATTTTGAGATATCTCCTCCAAGCAAATAAATATTATATTTTTTTTGTAAAATAAATAATCTGTTGGTAAATTTTTTAAGCCAATCATAATTAATTTTAGAACTTATTGATAAATTTAGAGTATAAGCTATTGGGATTGAACCCATAGCGGACAAATCGGATAAATTTACACAAAATAATTTGTGAGCAACAGACTCTGGTGGATCATTTTTAAAAAAATCAATACTTTCTGTTATAGTATCAGTAGTAACAATAGTTTTATAATTTTTAGATAAATTAAGAAAACCAGCGTCATTTTCAAAATTAAATGTTCCTATTTTATTAAAATTTAATCTCTTTAAAAATTCATTTATGATTATTTTTTCTGAAATTTTTTTAGTTTTTTTCTTTTTCATTTATATATTTATCAGTAATTGCATTAATCATTCCAATCTCTTTTTTTGATATTAAAGATTTGGAAATATCAAAGTAATCATTAATTAGAATTTTTATTTTATCTCTTTTTGTTAATTCAATTTCAGAGAAAATAGCTAAAATTATTGATTTATTTATTATGCTCCAATTTTTAAATTTTCTGTCAAAATTAATTAATGGGTTAATTATTTTTTCTGCATCATTTTTTTTTAAAAATTCCAAATAAATCATAGATAGCTTATTAAAATAATTTTTATTAAAATTCATAACTGTCTCTTTATTACTTTTAGTAGACGGGATAGACAGCTTATAAAAGTAGTTTTGAAAATCCTTAGTTTCATCAATTAATTCTTTTTTTGAAAAAAATGTTGAAAAAATAAATTGAATAAACGCAAGTCTCGTATTAGTTTTTACTTGATTCTGCATAAGAATTATAAAAGTTTAATACAAGCATTAGCAGCTTCCTTTCCTTTATTTTTTTTTCTAATATCACTTCTTACTTTAGCTTGCTTAATATTTTCACAAGTCAATATACCAAAGCCAATAGGTTTAAGACTTTGATTAGATATATCCATTATTTTTCTAGCGCATTCGTTTGCTATTAAATCAAAATGATAGGTTTCTCCTCTAATTACGCATCCTAAAGCAATGAAACCATTATATTTTTTAATTTTTTTTGATATTAAAAAAGGAATTTCAAAACATCCTGGGGCATATAAAATATCATATTCAATTTCATTGGACCTCAGCTCATTCACAGATCCTTGAAGTAAATTTTTACCAATTTCCTCATAATAATTAGAGATTACTATTAAAATTTTTTTGTTCATATTTTTTGCTGTTCTATAATTTCAATATCAAAACCATCTAAAGCTATAATTTTTTTATTTGAATTTGAAAGCAATATTATTTTTTTAATTCCAATTTCCTTAAGTATTTGTGCACCAACACCATATTCACGAAGTTCAAGCTTGCTTTCATGTTTCTTACGTTGATCAAAAGCTTTTAAAATATTTGGTGCTATATCATTATTAATTAAAACAATTGCTCCAGAACCATTTTTTTCAATAACATCGAATGAATGACTTATTTCATCTCCAAATATATTTTTTTCAGCAAAAATATCCTTTTCTATATTTAGCTTATGCATTCTAACGGGGTATGAATTTTTTACAGAATTGATATTTTTTACTAGAGCATAATGTTTTTCCTTAGATATTGAATTTTCAAATATTTTAAGAAGAAAATCCTTACCCTTATCACTTTCAAATGGACGCTCTGAAACTTGCTGAATAATTTTATTATATTTTAGTCTATATTTTATTAAATCTGATACAGTTCCAACTTTTAAATTATGAAATTTTGCAAAATCTAATATTTCAGGCAATCTAGCCATGCTGCCGTCTTCACTCATTATTTCACAAATTACACCTGATGGATTTAGACCCGCCAATTTTGAAATGTCTACAGCTGCCTCTGTGTGTCCAGCTCTTACTAAAACTCCTCCATCCCAAGACATCAGAGGAAATACATGTCCTGGTGAAACCAGATCATCCTTATTCATATTATGATTAATAGCTACAGAAATTGTATGGGATCGATCAGCTGCAGAGATTCCTGTAGTAACTCCTTCTTTTGCTTCAATAGAAATTGTAAACGCGGTTAAGTCATTTTTTTGATTATTTGGGTTCATTAATGGTAAATTTAATTCTTCAATTCTTTGTTTAGTCATAGAAAGGCAAATTAATCCTCTACCAAATTTGGCCATAAAATTTATTGCATCAGGAGTTGCCATTTGTGCTGGTATAATTAAATCACCTTCATTTTCTCTATCTGGGTCATCAACAAGTATGTACATTTTACCATTTCTTGCTTCTTCAATAATTTCCTCTATCGGTGAAATTTTTAGGTTCATATCTTTAATCATTACAATTTATCCTTCATGGAAAACCTAGCTAGATAATCAAACTCTATGTTTACTAAATCTTGTATCTTTAAATATTTCAGATTTGTGTTGTCAAAAGTGTGAGGAATTACTGAAATTGAAAAATTGTTATTATCTTGTTTTGCTATAGTTAAAGATATGCCATTTATTGCAATAGAACTTTTTTCAACAATAAAATTTTTATCTTTATTCTTAAAATTTTGAAAGAAAAATTCCCAACTATTATTTAATTTTTTTATATCAG
>MDTG01142684.1_pt1 | contig 14620 bp, 14 predicted proteins | sample 811421 | NCBI WGS metagenome assembly MDTG01 (sample SAMN05326645, study PRJNA326480) | marine metagenome | isolation source: seawater | place: Pacific Ocean: South East | collected 2011
AAACTTGTTGCCGGTGTAGATATAGACAAAAAAAAAACAGAAATTTTTAAAAATAGATTTAATTCAAAAGTATACTCATCTTTAAATGAATTGATAAAAAAAGAATATTTTGATATTGCCGTGATTTCTGTGCCTACTGACAAACAATATCGAGTTATAAATGATTTGATTAGATTAACTAATAATAAAACTATATTGTGTGAAAAACCTTGTACTAATAGTTTAGGTGAAATTAAAAAAATTTATAAAAAATTAAAAAAAAAAAGAATTAATTTATTTGTAAATTTTCAACGTATTTCATTAAAATCAAGTGAAACAATTAGTAAAATTTTAAAACAAGAAAAAAAAGCTACTATTAATGTTACATACTCTCAAGGAGTATTAAATTCAGCCAGTCATTATATTACTCTTTTTTTAAGTTTTTTTTCTAATAAAGATATTAAGATAATTAAATATAAAAACTATAAATCAAAAATTAAAAATGATTTTTTATCTAAATTTACAATTAACTTTAAAAATTATAAAATTAATTTTAAACCGAAAATTAATTATAAAAAAATACATGGTGCTTTTCAGGCTATAGGTCAGAAATTTAATATAAAATATCTGTCTGGAGGTAAAACAATTTTAATAAGAAATAATATTTCAGGAAAAATAAGACACTTAAAAACTGATATTCCAAATTCACAATTAGTTATATATGATCAATTGATTAATAAGTTAGATGGAAAAAAAAACACATTGTGTTCAATTAATAATGCAATAGAAGCATTTAAATTAATAGATAAAATAAAATGAATAAACTTGCGATCAGAGGTGGACCTAAAATAATTACCAATCAAATTAAACAACATAATTCGATAGGTAAGGAAGAAAAAAATATCGTCAATAAAATTGTTTCCAGTGGAAAATTATCTGAATTTTTTGGTGTTTGGGGAAAGGGTTTTTATGGTGGAAAATATGTTCAAAAATTTGAAAGAGATTGTGAAAAATTTTTTAAAGTAAAATATGCAATAGCTGTGAATTCTTGGACATCAGGTTTAATATGTTCTGTTGGCGCATTAGATATTTCTCCTGGAGATGAAATAATAGTTCCAACTTGGACAATGTCGGCCTGTGCTACGTCTATTTTAGTTTGGAATGCAATACCTGTTTTTGCTGACATTAGCTATGAGACATATAATTTAGATCCAATTGATGTAGAAAAAAAAATAACAAAAAAAACTAAGGCCATTATGGCAGTAGATATTTTTGGGCACTCGGCTCCAATTAAAGAATTAAAAAAAATTGCAAAAAAATATAATCTCAAGATAATATCTGACTCTGCGCAGTCACCTGGTGCAAAATATGGAAAAAATTATGCCGGAACTCTTACTGATATAGGTGGAATTAGTCTAAATTATCATAAACACATAAATACAGGTGAAGGAGGAGTAATTTTTACAAATTCAAAAAATTATGCTCAAAGAATGCAATTAATTAGAAATCATGCTGAAAGTGTTGTTGCAAATAAAAAAGTTAAAAGTCTACAAAATCTAATTGGCTATAATTTCAGAATGGGAGAGATTGAGGCTGCAATTGGGATTTCACAATTAAAGAAATTAAAAAAAATAATTAAAAATAAACAATTAATAGCAAATATTCTACACAAAGGGCTAAAAAAACTAAATGGCATTAAGTTGCAAAAAATACAAAAAAATTGTTCACATGTTTACTATGTGTTTCCAATTCAGATTGATAGTAAAAAAATAGGAGTTCATAGAAATAAAATATACCAAGCTCTCACGGCTGAGGGTATTCAAGGACTGCAAATAAAATTTACAAATGTACACAGATTGCCAATGTTTAGAAAAAAAATTGCTTATGGAAATAAAAAATATCCATGGAGTTTAAATAAAAATTCAAAAGTTTATAATTACAAATGTCCTGTTGCAGAGGATTTATTAGACAATAAATATATGGGGATTCTGCTATGCTCATATGATTATAAAAAGTCAGATGCATTAAATATTGTAAAAGCATTTGAAAAAGTTTGGAAAAAAATTTCTTACCTGAAGTGAAAATAAATTTAAAATCAGAAAGAATTGTTTTAAAAAATTTTACTCTTAAGAATATTAATACTTTTTATATTAATTGGTTTAATGGAAAAAATGAAATATTAAAAAATTCAAGGCATTATAGAAAAAAATATCAAAGAAATATTTTAGTTAAAAACTTTATAAGTTCACAAAATAGCTCAATTTTTATTGGTATATTTGATAAAAAATCAAATAATTTGATTGGAACAATGATTGCTAAAAAAGAACTTAATAATACAAGATTAAATATAGGTATTTTAATTGGAAATAAAGATTACTTTTCAAAAGGATTTGCTTTTGAAAGTTTAGACTTATTTATAAATTTTATTTTTAAGAAAAATAAATATAAGTCTATCATTTTTGGTACTAGTAAAAAAAATTTATCAATGATTAAACTTGCCAAAAAATTTAAAGTTACAAAAAAAATAAGTAAATTTAATTCATCAGTTATTTTTGAATTAAAAAAGAATAACTAATGTTTGGAAAAAATAAAAATATAGGAATAGTATGTAATGATGCTGGGGCTGCTAATATAATTATTTATTGGATTAAAAAATATAAATACAATTATTTAATCAAAGCAACAGGACCTGCAAAAAAAATATTTTTAGAAATTATTCCTAAATTAAAATTTGAAAAAAAATTATCAACAGTAATTAAAAAATCTGATTTAGTTGTTTCTGGTACTAGTGCAAAAAGTAACATCGATCATAAAGCTAGGTATTTATCAAAAGAAAATAAAAAAAAAGTAATTGGATTATTAGATCACTGGACCTTATACAAAGAGGGTTTCACCTATAAGAATAAGGTTTTATTACCTGATGAAATCTGGGTTACAAACAAAAAAGCATTTAATATTGCAAAAAAACAATTTAAAATCAAAATCGTAATTAAAAAAAACCTAATTGAATATTACGCTTCTAAGTTAAATAGAAAAACCAAATGTAGAAATTTTTTATATATTTTAGAACCTTTGAACAACAAGATTGAATTTAAAATTTTAAAAAAATTTTTAAGTTTCATAAAGAAAAATAATCTACATAAAAAAATTAATCTAAAATTTAAAATTCATCCTAGTGAGAATATAGGTAAATATAAAAATTTTATAAAAAAAAATTATAATTCAAATTTTAGTATATTTAGCAATTATAATATTATAAAAATAATTGATTGGTCTGACCACGTTTTTGGTTTAAGATCTTACGCATTAGTGCTAGCACTTAAAGCCCATAGAAAAGTATTTACTCTATTGCCGTTTAATGATTATAAATTTACACTTCCTTATAAGAAAATTAGCTCTTTAAATAGATTAAAAGAAATTATTATAGTAAAAAACGCAAATGTTATCAAAAATTAAAAAAAAATATCTTTGGTTTATCATTTTAAAAATTCTAGTAGTCCCAATTTATGATTTTTTTTGGAAAAATATTATCAATATTCATGGAAGATTTTTAAATTTTCTATGGTTTTCTAAAAAGAAAAATGTTTTTTTTAAATTAAGTCAAAAAAGTGCCATTTATAAAATAGAAAATAATGAAGAATTACAAAAATTAACTTCCCGAATTTTGCTTGCCTGTAATAAAAATATATTAGAGGAAGCGGAAAAAGAGATTAAATCTTTAACTTATGAAAATATAAATGAAAGTAATAATGGAGAAAATAAGTATTTTACTCAAATATTTGATCGCCTAGATGTAAATACTAAAAGTGATATAATTAAGTTTGCTTCGTCAGATTTAATGATTTCAACTGCTTCTAATTATTTAAAAGTGTTTCCAATACTTTCTAAAATAGCGCTAACCTATCACATACCTAGAAATTATGACAAACAAAGAGGTGCAATGATGTATCATAAAGATGAATTTGGTTACAAGAGTATGGATATTTTTATTGCTATAAATGATATTGATGTTGAAACGGGTCCTTTAAGAGCAATAGAAACAAAGTTTGATTCTATAGGCCCATTTGCAAGAATTTTTACCGAAGAGGAGTCCACAATAAGAGGTAATAGAGGAAAAATAAAAAATAAAATAATAAATGAAAAAAAAGTAAATGAATTTTCAATTGAAGGTAAGAGTGGTACTGCATTGCTGATTGATAGTTTTAAAAGCTATCATTCTGGTGGTCATTGCAAATCTAAACCAAGAATTTTATTAAGAATACTATACTCAACAATTGATGATATTTCATTACCATCATTAGATATAATGAATAAGATTACAGACAGCTACCTAGATGATAATAAAAGTTATAAAAATGATAAATTCAAAAAATTTTTTTTTACTAAAAGATCATTTTTTTTTTCAAATAAGAAATTTAGTAAATTATTGTATCAATTTATAAGAATAGTTTGCTATAAATTTTAAGAAAATATTGAAATGAAAGTAAATTATTAATTATATTATTTATAGGTTTTAACTAATGAGAATTATTCAATATCAACCAAAAATAGATGGTTTAAGAGCTCTAGCTGTTTTATCTGTTGTTTTTTATCATTTAAAAATAAGTTATTTTGATGGTGGATTTATTGGAGTTGATATTTTTTTTGTAATAAGTGGATATTTAATTACTTCAATAATTTTATCAGAAAAAAAAAGAGGTATATTTAGTTTTAAAAATTTTTTAATTAAAAGAATTAAAAGATTACTACCTGCTATTGTTTTTGTATCACTTTTGACAATCTTCTTTGGTTTTCTAATACTCAGTCCAGATGATTTGATTAATTTTTCGAAATCAATTATTACGTCTATTTTTTTTATTTCCAATATACTTTATTGGACAGAAAGTAATTATTTCAATCAAATTTCTGAGTTTAAACCTTTTTTACATACTTGGTCATTAGGTGTAGAAATGAGTTTTTATTTAATATGGCCAATAATATTAATTTTTTTAATTAAATTTTTAAAACAAAAACAAATAATTTTTTTTATAATTATTACATCAATACTCTCACTAGTGTTTATAGAATATGTCTATACAAAAGGACTAGTTTTTGAAACAGATATCTTTAAGGGTTTTTTTTATGGTAAATATATTTCGGATACATTATTTTATAATGCCCCTTTTAGATTATTTGAATTTTTTTTTGGCTGTATATTATGTTTTATCCCCAAAAAAAAGTATGGTGATTTGACTAACCAAAGTTTTTTTCTTTTAGGATTAATTTTAATTTTTTGTTCTATTTTAATTTTGAATTATAAGTCAAAAATTCCTGGTGTAAGCCTGATACCAGCAATGATTGGAACAAGTTTTATAATATTTTTTAATGAAAAAAGTTTTTTAAATAAAATTTTAAATAATAAAATCATGATAGGAATTGGTCTAATTAGTTACTCGTTATATTTAGTTCATTGGCCACTGATTTCTTTATACAAATATTATAATTTAGGCGCTCTGGGATTTTATGATAAAATTATAATATTAATATTATCTTTTTTTACCTCCATATTAATGTACTTTTTTATAGAAAAACCATGGAGATATAATTATTCCAAAAATAAAAAATTTTTTTCAGTAATTATATTAGCCTCAATCATTGGATTTTGTTTTTTTACAATTAATCAAAATGGATTTGTCGATAGATTAAACGAAGTGGAAAAACAAATGTTATATAAACTTAAAACCACTGCTAAAGAAGCATATTGCGAACCTCAAAAAAGTGTTTTTAAAAAAGTAATTGAGAAAGTTTGCGTAAATGGTGATGAATTAAATGCAGATATTATTTTAATGGGAGATAGTAATGGAACGATGTGGTTTAAACCTTTTGCAGAATTCTCAAAGCGTAACAAATATAACTTTGTTAATTATTCAAGAATTTGTAAAAACTTTCCACACCCAGCAGATTTTAACTACTTTTTGATAAAAGATTTTATTTTTAAAGATTTCTTAAATTGTTCAGAAATTGTTACAAATGCTAAAGTTTTAATTATTGGAAATGCTTGGTTTAATTATCAATTTTCAAAATATAACAAAGAAATGGCAGAAGGATTTATAAATAACATAAATATAATTAGAGAAAATAAAAACTTTAGAAATATTGAAAAAATATTGATCTTAGGTCAAATACCTGCATTTTCTAGTAATAATTTAGACATAACTTCTTGTTTGACTAGACCAAAATTTTTTAAGAAAAAAGTATCTTGTGAAAACTATTATAAAGATAGTTTTAAGAAAAAAAACTTTTTAGAAAGTATTAAGAATTTTAATTTTGAATTAGAAAAATACGCAAATGAAAAACTAACTAAAGATTACTCGTTGTTATTCATTGATCCTTTAAAGGACTTATGTGACAAAAACGAATGCATTCAAGTTAGTGAAAAAAATGACTATTTTTATAAAGATAGCAATCACATTTCAAACTATGGTGCAAAATACATTTTTGACAAAAATAAAAATTTAATTGAAGAATTTTTAAGAAATTAATTAATGAAAATTCTAAAAATAAACAAAAAATTGTCTTTAAGTAACGATAGAAAACCTCTTCTAGTTGCTGAGATATCAGCAAATCATGCGGGTAACAAAAAAAGTTTTCTAAAACATATTTTGGAGGCAAAAAAATCAGGTGCAGATATGGTAAAAATTCAAACCTACGAGCCTGAAGATATTACCTTAAAACAGTTTACAAATAAATTTAAAATAAAAAATGGAACTTGGAAAAATAAATATTTGTGGAATTTATACTCTAAAGCTCAAACTCCACACGCTTGGCATAATGATGCCTTTAAATTAGCTAAAAAAAAAAATATAACATTATTTAGTACACCTTTTAGTGAAAGATCTGTAAGTTTTTTAGAAAAATTTAAAGTACCAATTTATAAAATTGCTTCCCTAGAAATTACTGATCTAAATTTAATTAAATGTGTAGCGAGAAAGAATAAACCAATAATATTATCAACTGGGGTTTCAAATTATAATGAGATTAAAAAAGCGATAAATGTAATTAGAAAGTTCCATAATAAAATCATACTTCTTCATTGTGTTTCAGGTTATCCAACACCAATTGATGAAATAAATCTTTCTAGAATAAAACTCCTTAAAGAAAAATTTAAAATTAATTTTGTTGGTCTTTCTGATCATACATCTTCCTATGAAACATGTTTAGGTTCAATTTTTTATGGAGCATGCATAATCGAAAAACATTTTAGCTTAAGCAAAAAAACATTAGATGGTGAATTTTCTTTAGGACCCAAAGATTTTTCAATTCTTTCACAAAAAATTAAAAAATTCGATAAAATGAAAGGAGAAAAAAAATTTAAAATTAATAAATCTGAAAAAATAAGTTTAAAATTAAGAAGATCTATTTTTGTAATTAAAAATATGAAAAAAGGTGAAAGGTTTTCAAAAATTAATACGAAATGTTTAAGACCATTTATTGGTTTAAATTCAAATTTATATACTTCAATTCTTGGGAAAAAAGCTAATTGTAACATTAAAGCTAATTACCCTCTTAAAAAATCAATGATTAAATGAACTTTAAAAAAATAAATAATTTAGATGAAAGTTCCAATTTATATGAAATGAACAATCATAAAAATGCGAGAAAATATTCGTTTAATCAAACAAAATTTACATTTGAAGATCATCAAAAATGGTTGAAGAAAAAGATTAGATCTAAAAAAAATAATTTTTTTGTTTTCAAGTCAGGAAATATTACTCTAGGTCATATCAGGGAAGAAGAAAAATATAAAAAAAAATATCTCTCATGGTCAATAATGCCTTCAAAGAAGTTTAAGGGTTATGGTACCAAGATGTTAAAAAAATTTTTAGAAAAAAAAAATAATACATACTATGCATTTGTACATAAAAATAATTTATCATCAAAAAAAATGAGTTTGAAAATAGGTTTTAAAATTATTGAAATAAAAAAAAATTTTTATTTTCTTAGATATACCAAGAGCTAAAAACTGAATTGAAAAAATATTGTTTATGCATTTATTTATAGTAGATCTTTTTATAAGTCTCGATACTGTTGCTCCGATTATTGATGGATTGAATAAGAAAGGAAAAAAAACAAAAATTTGTTTTGTAAATCCTATGCAGGATTTTAGTCATCATAAGTTAATTCAATATTTAAATAAATCTAAATTTAATCAAAATCACGGACAATTATGTTTAGGTTTTTTTAATAAAATTAATTATATTTTATTAAAAATAATTATAAGTTTTCCATTATTACTTTTAAATAAGTTAGATAGAATTTGGAATAAAATTTATAACTCAACAATATTTTTTAATGAAAAAAATTTCATAAAGTTTTTAAAAAAAAACAACGTTAAAAATGTTACCATAGAAGATAGTTTGCCTAAAAATAAAAAAAAATTAATTATTAATGCCTGTAGTAAAATTGGTATTCCAATTTTATGTATTGCCTCAGGTCTATTCACAATAAAAATAAAAAAGAATAAAGAAATTTATTTATTTGAAAAAATTAATCTTTATTTATCTCCAAATTTATTCGCCCCATATAGAAAAAATATATTAACTTCTAAAAAATTTTTATTATGTGGTTCGCCAAGATATGACACTAAATGGATTATGAAATTAAAAAAAATTTATAATTATAAAAATAAATTTCCAAATAAAAAAATTAAAATTGCATATTTTTTAAGAACAACATCTGAAAACCATAATGACCATCTTAAATTAATAGAAAAAATAAAAAAAATTAAAAATATTGAGATTAAATTTGGAAATAAACCAAGAGAAATAGCTCCATTTAAATCATCTTTATTTGCAAATAATAATTTAAATTCAACAGAATTAATTTTATGGTCTGATATAACAATATCTGCGCCAAGTTCAATTTTGGTAGAGTCCGTTTTAAGAAAAAAACTTACAATTTGTCTAGAATATTTAACTCCTGAGGGAAAAACTGCGAGTCATTTTTCAGATCATAAAAATGTTGTTATGATTGCAAAATCTTCTAATGAAGCTGTAAATATCATTAATAAGTTTAATAGTAACGAACATAAATTCAATAATATAAAAGATATAGGTTTATTTCTAAATTTATTTATAAATAATAAAAATAAAAATTATAGTATTGTAGAAAATATAATAAAGTATTACTAAGACATAAAAATTTTTTTAAATTAAATGCTAAATAACAAATCTATATTGATAACAGGTGGCACAGGATCGTTTGGGAAATCATTTGTTAAAACAATTACTAAAAGATTTAAAAAAATAAAAAGATTAATTATTTTCAGTAGAGATGAATTAAAACAATTTGAAATGGAAAGATTATATCCAAAAAATAAATATCCCTACATGCGTTTTTTTCTTGGTGATATAAGAGATCAAGAAAGAATTATGTCTGCAGTTGAAGGTGTAGACTATTTAATACACGCCGCAGCTTTAAAACAAGTTCCAGCGGCTGAATATAACCCATTTGAATTTATAAAGACGAATGTGATAGGGGCTCAAAATATAGTCCAAGCTTGCCTAAATGGAAATGTAAAAAAAGTTGTATCTTTATCTACAGATAAAGCTGTATCACCTATTAATCTATATGGTGCTACTAAACTTTGTTCAGACAAAATATTCTTATCCGCGAATAATTTCAAAGGAAGCAAAAAAATTTCATTTAATGTAGTTAGATATGGAAATGTTGCTGGAAGTAGAGGCTCAATAATGCCTTACTTAATAAATTCAAAAAAAAATAACAAAAAAGTAAACTTAACCGATAAAAAAATGACAAGATTCAATATTTCTCTTAAAGATAGTGTCGATATGGTTTTATGGAGTTTAAAAAATACTGTGGGAGGAGAAATTGTAATACCCAAGATACCTTCTTATAAAATAATGGATTTATTAAAAGCAACACAGAACGATAAAAACTTTAAAATAGTTGGAATAAGATTGGGAGAAAAAATTAATGAAGAATTGATTGGAGCTTCGGATGCTATTAACACAATTGATATAGGAAAATATTACATAACTTTACAAACAAAAAATGATAAAAAAATTTTATCATATTATAAAAGATTTAATTATAAAAATTTAAAATCAGATTTCTCTTATAATTCTGGTAACAATAAAAGGTTTTTAACAGTTTCGGAATTAAAAAAAATAGTAAAAAATATTTAAATATTTTTTTTAATATTTCATCATCAAATAAATTATTTCTTGATATCTTTTTTACTCAAATTATAAATTTTTTTTGCAAGATTTGATATTTTATTATCCTGATTGTTTATATGATAAAGTATCCTAGATGTCCTTTTATGATCTAGCATGAGAGATAATCTTACTAAATCCATCCAATTTTTATTATTTTTAGACCTTATTTTTTCTATCTTATCTATTATCTTAAGTGCTTCTTTTAATTGTTTGTTCATTTTTAAAATTAAAAATTATATAATCTTATTTTATCACGAAAATTAAATTTGTCTTTATTATACTAAAATACGATTTGATAAATTTTTTTTAAAACGTACATCATATTTGTTATTTTTAAGAGATATATCTTTGACCGATATTTTATGAAACATTTTTTTGTGTGTTTTACACAAATTAATTAATTTTTTTCTCGAAATAAAGACATTTTGATTCCTTAATATTTTTTTTAGCAGTAGATATTGATCTAATGTATCAATAGATAAATTTAATAAACTCTGTTTTTTTATAAATTTTTTGAAAGGAAGTTCTAATATTTTAAAAATGCTTCTTTTAAAAAAATAAGTCATGTATTCAGATGATTTAGTATCTAATGCTAAATTGTTTGCCTTTTTTAGAGCATTATAAGAAATAATTTCCGAGCGCGTCCCAACTGGCAAATCATTTGTATAAGTATAATCAAACTTTCCAATTAAATGATTTTTTACTAATATTTTAATAGCTGATAAATCAGTAAAAGGATTATCACCGGTTATTCTGACAAAATGATCAAAATATTTTTTTTTCCTTAAAGTAATGATTCTTTTAAAAATATCTTTATCATCTCCTCTATGAAAATTAACTTTGTAAATTTCACAAATATCTTTGAGGTAATTATCTTTTTCTTTATTTGATGTGCAGATATAAATCTGCTTTTTTGGAAAGTGTCTAATTAATCTTTTGATCAAAGTTTCTATTAAAGAGAATTTGTTAATCTTTAATTTCGCTTTCTGGGGAAGTCTTTTTGATTTAAGTCTTACCAAAATAATTAAAATTACATTCTTTCTAATAAAAAAATTTTTTTTCAATAATTTGTCCTTTTTTTACATTCTTTTTTAATTTTTTTTTGTAGTACAGAATTATTTGATTTTCAGGAATTCCTTTTTGTCCAGTTCTTAAGAAAATAACATCTTTTTTTGATAAAACATGCCCTTTATTTAATTTATTTAAAAAGATAGCATTTCTAGTCATTATTTTAGAATATTTTTTTTCATTATATGAAACAGTTTTTTTATTTTTTATTTTCCTAATAAAAAAATTTTTAAGATCAATTAACTCTAAAACATCTAAAGAAGATACTTTGTCGACATATTCTTTTTTTTTGTCAAGTATTACATGTTTTTCAATATATTGCGCACCATTATCTATAGCTTGTTTTATTATTGATATATTTTCAAAGATATCATTTCTGCTTGTGTGATCTGCATAACATACTTTCATACGATTTCTGTTAATTTGTTTAATAAAATCTAGCCTTAAACTTTCGTAATTAGTAGGAAATGATTGAAAACCATAAGTAAAAATTATTTTTTTTGATTTATTAAATTTTTTATATATTTCCTTTACTTTAGATATGTTGTAACCAGATACAGAAATAAAAACTCTATTAAAATTTTCTAGAGCGGTTTTAATTAATCTTATATTTTCATTATCAGATGCGGATATTTTAATACTAACTTTTTTTTTAAATTTTTTACAAAATTCTAAACTTTCATAATCAAATGGTTCTAAGATTACTTTCTTTTTTTTTAGAACTTTTTTTATAATTTTTTCATACTCTGAGGAAGAAATAGAAATTTTTTTTAAGATATTGTAAAATTTATATGTTGGATGTGCCAGTTTGTTTAAATTAAAAATTTGAAACTTAATAGTATCTAAATTAGATAACATTAATTTTTCAACAAGTTTTCTTAATATTTTTAGAGATCCATTGTGAGAGCTTGCTATTTCTGCAATAAACTCAACATGGTTTAAATTTTTTCCCATACATATGTATCTTTAAAAGAGCAATTTTTACAAACTGATAAATTATCAATTTTATCTTCAAAATGATGTTTTCTAACTGAATTAAGCTCTGTACCAGTCCAAATTTCTTTTAATTTTGAAATTTTTTTAGGAGGTGTGTTATATTTTTTTGGTTTTTTTGCTTCTTTCAATAAACTGAAGCCTTTCTCATTATTCTTTATTTTTTTTTCTACATCATTTATTACTTCGTCAACCTTGAATGCTGCTTGATTTATATATCCTATTGAATGTTGAGCTCCCCAATCATGACAACACATGCCTACTGTACCATCATATGTAATCATTAATCTTTGAAATAATTGTTCACAAGGTTTTCTCTTTTTTGAAATAAAAATTTCACCTTCTAAATTTACAACATACGGGGTATTAATTGGTAAATTGTTTTTTTTTAAATAATCCTCTAATTCTTTTTTTTTTGATAAACTTAAATCCTCTAAATTACCTCCTCTCTCGTTGTATTGAGTTACTGTCACGTCATCAACTATATCTCCAAAAAGCTTATAAAAATTGTCAACCTCATTACGAGTATCTTTGGTCATAACCATCTGGATTTTTGTTACTGGAAATTTTGAATTTAATTCAGTTTTAATTTTGTGAAATAATTTAATATTGTCATAAACTTTTTCAAAAGTATTGTTTTTAAATCTTCCTGGTCTCATTTTTTCATATGTAAATTTTGTTCCTCCATCAAAAGAATATATTATTTGATCTAGACCTGACGCTATTAGTTCTTCAGATTTTTTTTTTGTTAATGTGGTCGCGTTTGTATTTATAGACACATCAATAATTGATTTATTTTTTGCATAACTAATAAAATCACAAAGTTTAGGGTGAAGAAGAGGTTCTCCACGCCAATTTAGCTTTATAGATGGAACTCCCATTTCTGATATTTCATCAATAATTTTATAAAAAACATTTTGATCCATAATCTTGTCTGGTGTAACAATATATTCTCTAAAACAATGAGGGCAGCCTAAGTCACATATAGAGGCAACTTCAATATCAACACACATTGGGTTTGAAAATTTAATGTTTGTATTAAATTTTTCATACCCATTTGAATAAAACATTTTTGGCTGATTATGCCAATTTTTTCTATAATCTTTATATTTTTTTTTAAATTCTTCTAAAATTTTTGAATCTGCATCACCTTGTAAATTATTTTCTAAATAGCCCAAGTATGCTTTATTTAAATGCATATTATTTAAAAAATATTCGTCTTTATCAAAAAAATTATTTTTTTTTAAATTTAGCTTTGAAGATCCTGTAAGAATTTCTTGTTTTTTACTTTTTATATCAATTAATGCTTCAATCATAAGGTTATATATCCTATATATGTAAAAACATAAAAAGTACATAAATATTAACTATGAAAAAAATCCTAATTACTGGTGGATGTGGTTTTATCGGATCTAATCTTGCAGAATATTTTCTCAAAAAAAAATATAAAGTAACTGTCCTAGATAAATATAATTTTAAAAATAACTGGGGCTGGTTAGAGAAAAAAAATTATAAAAATTTAGAAGTTAGACTTGGCGACATTCGTGATTTTGATTTTGTAAATAAATCAACGAATGGTGTCAACTCTGTAATTCATTTGGCAGCTTTAATTGGTATTCCATTTTCATATATATCTCCGCTGGCTTATATTCAAACCAATGTAATTGGTACTTATAATATTTTGGAAAGTTGTAATGTAAATAAAATTAAAAATTTGATAATAACCTCAACAAGTGAAGTTTATGGTTCAGCAAAATACGAGCCAATGGATGAAAATCACCCAACATTTTCTCAATCACCGTATGCTGCAACAAAAAAAAGTGCAGATGAATTAGCTTTAAGTTATTTTAATTCATTTAATTTACCAGTAAAAATAATACGACCGTTTAATACTTTTGGACCAAGACAATCGCCAAGGGCAATAATACCAAATATAACTTATCAATTATTAAATAAGAAAATTAAAAAAGTAAAAATAGGAAATCTATCACCAAAACGAGATTATACATATGTTGAAGATTTATGTGAAGCTTTTTATAAAATTCATAATTCAAAAAGACATGGTGAAATATTTAATACAGGCACAGGTAAAAACATATCAATCATAGAATTATATGATAAAATTACTAAATTGCTAAAAATAAAAAAACCTCTTGATATTGAAAAAAAAAGAAAAAGAAAAAAAACAAGTGAAGTAAATTCACTTAGATGCAATAATGAAAAAATTTATTTTCATCTTAAATGGAAACCTAAAACAAAATTCGATACTGGATTAAAAAAAACAATAAAGTGGATAGAAAAAAATCAATCTATTTATAAAGATATATATAATATTTAATTGAGTATAAAAATTTCTATAA
>MDTG01152308.1_pt1 | contig 14620 bp, 13 predicted proteins | sample 811421 | NCBI WGS metagenome assembly MDTG01 (sample SAMN05326645, study PRJNA326480) | marine metagenome | isolation source: seawater | place: Pacific Ocean: South East | collected 2011
GCAGCGGCCTGCAAAGCCGTTTACTCCGGTTCGATTCCGGATTCAGCCTCCAAGAATTATGAAAATTGCAATAATAGGTTTTGGATTTGTTGGAAAAGCTCTTTTTAACGCAATTGTTGATGGTATTGACGTTCTAAAAGTTGATCCAAAATTAAATACCTCTATTAAGGACCTTATTAAGTTTTGTCCAGATACAATTTTTATTTGTCTTCCCACACCAATGAGCTCTGATGGAACTCAAGATATTTCAGTTGTAAAAGAAACTATTGAAGAAATCTCTAAAGCAAATATAAAATGTTTAACTGTTCTTAAAAGTACTGTTCACCCAGGAAACATTAATGAAATTCAAAGAATCCTGCCGGAAATAATATACAATCCAGAATTTTTAAGAGAAAAGCATGCTAATGATGATTTCATAAACTCTAAACTTATAGTCTTTGGTGGTCATGAAAAATCAACAAAAAAGTTGGCAAAAATATATTCAAAATATACCAAATGCATAAATGCCGAATATATACATACAGATCCTGTAGCAGCATCGCTATTAAAATATACAATTAATTCATTTCTCGCTACTAAAGTAATTTTCTTCAATGAGCTTAATAATCTTTTTAATCGTTCAAATACCAAAGAAAGCTGGGAAAATTTTACTAATTATTTATCTGTAGACAAAAGAGTTGGCGATTCACACATGATGGTTCCAGGACACGATGGTAGATTAGGTTTTGGTGGAGCTTGTTTCCCAAAAGACACTTCTGCAATTTTAAAATACGCGGAAAATATTGGAGTTGATCTAAAAATAATAAAAAGCGCTATAATTACTAACAATAAAATAAGAGAAAAGTATAATAGTAAAACTAGTCGTGAAAATGAACAAAATATTATATTTAATAAAGAGGAGAGATAATTTTTAGCCCGAGTGGTGGAATTGGTAGACACAAGGGACTTAAAATCCCTCGATAGAAATATCGTGCCGGTTCAAGTCCGGCCTCGGGTACCAAATGGCAAAGTGAAGTAATGAAACATTGGCTAGTTGCAACATATAAATCAAACGAAGTTAAAAGATTAAAACTCAATCTATCAAACCCAAAATTTATTATCAAAAAGAAACAAGAATACGATAAACTTAACTCATACATCAAAGATTAAATTTTTATGCAAGAAAAATATAACTATAAACATCGCAATGATATTGATGATGAGATAGATCTTCGAGAAATTTTTTATATTCTAATGCAAGGAAAATGGGTTATTCTTTCTCTAACGTCTTTTGTATCGATTATTGGAGTTATTTACAGCCTCTTATTGCCTAATATATACGAATCTAAAGCTTTGCTAGTTCCTATCAATTCATCCAGCGGTATTTCTGGAGCTCTTGGAAGTTATAGTGGTCTCGCGGGTTTGGCTGGGATAAGTCTTCCTTCAAGTGGCGATGAAGGTAATTCTGTAAAAGCAATACAGAAGCTAAGCTCTCTAAGTTTTTTTGAAGATAATATACTTCAAAATATTTTCTTACCAGACTTGATGGCTATAAAATCTTGGAATCCTAAAATAAATAAAGTGATTTATGATCAGAGTATTTATGATACAAATACTGATACATGGGTTAGAGACTATTCTTATCCAGAGCAACAAATACCAAGCGCCCAAGAGAGCTTTGAAGTCTTCATAACAGACCATTTAGGATTGCGTGAAGACAAAGAAACTGGTTTTATAAATCTATCAATCAAACATCAATCTCCATTTTTAGCTAAGCAGTGGGTTGAGTTAATTGTTGATGAAGTAAATAGTTTTTACAGACAAAAAGATAAAACTGAATCAGAAAAAGCGGTTAGTTATCTTAATCAACAAATGGCGATGACTGGTTTGTCTGAGATAAAAGAAGTTTTAGCAGAACTCCTCAAAGAAGAAATCAAACAGTTAGCCCTAATTGAAGCAAATCAATCTTACGTTTTTGATTATATTGATCCTCCTGCGGTAATGGAACTCAAATCAGAACCCAAAAGAGCTATAATATGTATCCTAAGTGCATTATTAGGTGGAATTCTAAGTATTCTATTGGTGCTTGTAAGACACTATTATTTTAGTGAGCAAACCTCACGAGGTTAATCGAAATAAATTAAAGAATGGCAGACTATGAATATTAGTATTGAAAAAAATGAACAGTACTGGAATGAATTTTATAGCCAAGACTTTGTTCATATACCTTCACAATTTTGTGTTTTTGTTTCTACATTTATCAATCGAGGCTCGACTGTAGTTGAATTGGGTTGCGGCAATGGAAGAGACAGTCATTTTTTTGCCAATATGAATTTTCGTTTAATTGGCGTTGATTTATCGCCTAGTGCCATTGAGGCTTGTAATAAAATTAGTAATAGTAATAAAGATATTAAATTTTTGTGTGGAGACATAAGTGAAGAAAACATCTGTGAGAATATTCATGAAGTTATAGGGCCAAGAAAAGAGGGTGCTGATGTTTGCTTTTATTCGAGATTTGTTATCCATTCTATTGATGAGCAACAACAAACCTCATTCATGCATGGACTAAGTAATCTTATGAAAGAAGGTGACTGTATCTTTTTTGAATTTAGATCAAAGGAAGACCAAGATACTAAAAAAGTTTATGGAAACCACTACAGACGATATGTTGATACAGAACTTTTTATTAAGCAGCTTAAAGATATAGTTGGTGTCGAGATAATATATTCAATAACCGGAAGAGGTATGGCAAAGTTTAAAGATGAAGATCCGTCAGTATCAAGAATTATTGCTCAAAAATATTAATTAACAATGAATATATTAATAACTTTTCTGTCATTTAATATCAATAAAACAAAATAAATTATTGTGGATAATTGTTGATGCATTCTCAACTAAATAGAAAGCTAATAGGAAATTTCTTAGAATGTTAGCCTTTCAAGACGGAAAGCAATCTGCGGATTTACAACAACTACAAACTGTGCAGAAATCAATTTTAATTTTGATTGGAGATTTTTGCTCTAGTCGAAATATTCCATATTTTTTAGTTGCGGGCTCAGCACTAGGAGCAGTTCGGCACGGCGATATGATACCTTGGGATGATGATATTGATATTGGAATGTTGCGTTCCGACTATGAGCATTTCAAATACGAATGGAGTATTAATCCTCCATCAAATCTTTTTTTACAGGATCGTGATACAGAACCAAAGTTTCCTCCGCCCTTTATTAAAATTCGCAAAGAAAATACATTATTAGAAGAAAGTGCCATGAAAGAATTAGGCATTCATCAAGGTATATTTGTTGATATTTTTCCGTTTGACAAAATTGGTAAATCAAGTTTTTTGAATTCTATACAGCTGTTTTTTTTACATATTCTTGATCTTGCGACCTTATCTGTAAGCAAAGAAATATGTGAAGCATCAAGCACTAAGTTTTCAAAGATTCTTAGGTATATTTTTTTCTATTTAAAACCAATATTAAATAGAAGTATGTTGAATAAAATTCAGAATTATGTAATGACCATTTTTAACACTTCAAAAAGTGATCTGTATTGTTGCTTTTCCATGTATGGAACATTCAATTTTCAGAAAACAGTTCAATCAGTTGATGTATTTTTTCCTGTGAAATGTGTTGCTTTTGGAGATAGTTTACAGCCTGTACCAGGAAAAATAGATTCATATTTAACTAAGATATTTGGAGATTATATGCAATTACCTCCAGAGCATTTGAGACAACCTCATCACTCTGAGAGTGTTCATTTTGACATCTTTAATTGCAAGTAATTTAGAGTCTGTAAACATTGCTATAATGCACTTTTTGATTATTTGAAGTTAGATAATGAAGATTCAGATATATTTAATAAAAATGAAAGTAAGAATTTAGATCACAATCATGCCAATTTATGTAAAAAAAATAGACCTACTTTTTATAGCTTTATTTATTTTTTTTGGAATTGCGTTCCTTGGAGCTGACTCAGGATTTTCTATAGATTACAAATATTATATAGATTACATCACACAAGTTAATGATCTTGCATTAGATGAAATTCTTGACATGCGGATTGGCCCATATATTTTTCTGCTAGGTAGCACCGGCATTGAAATAGCCTTTGTTTTTTTACTCAAGGTTGCAACATTATTTTCAGACTCAGCCGAGTTTGTTTATGCTGTTATTGCTATGTTTTCATTGGCGATTAAAGCTTTTGTCTGTCGCAGATTAGGAATAAACTGGTTAATTGTATTATTCATATTAATCAACTCAGCAATATTACTGGAAGCAAATGCATTGCGAAGTGGTTTGTCGTTATCAATTTTTATATTGTCTATTTACAAACTTACAAACAGAAGATTTTCTTTAGTTACTATCTTTTTATGGATGCTAGCAACATTAATACATCTACAATCTATTTTTTTTATAATCTTTTTTGGATTTTTTTATATTTTTAGTCTTAACCATCATTCAAAAGTAATGACATCATTTTATTTTATTGGTTTGATGTCGGTTGGTTTGTGGTTGTCTATAATGTTAGGTTTATTTTTAAATTCAAAATTAGTTTTTTATATTAATTCTGACTCTTTATCTGGTGGTTTCAATGTTGTTTCAATTCTTTCACTAATAATTGTCTTATTTATATGCTGGACTTTAATTAAAGATAGTTCCTTCAGAAAGGAAAACGCAGCTATTTTTTCAGCAATATGCTGCACAATTCCAGCTTTATCTGTATATATTTTTCTAACACAAGTATCTGTAGTAGGGGACCGGTTGTGGCAATGGGGCTTAATAATTTTATTGATATTTATTTATCCATACTTCCCTAGATTTAAATTCATTGGTGTGTTTATGAGTCCAAGAAACCATATTCCAAAAATTTTGATGATACTTGTACTATCATTTTTAATTTTTTCTACTTCTATTCGTTATCCGCTAACAAATATTTTCTACCCGTTAATTCCATATCAGGACTTCACCAAATAGTTGCTTGTGAATTTGTTAACAAAAAAATTTGAGATCGCATATGTTTATATTTTTTGAAATAAATGAAAGTTAATACCTTGAGTTTATTACTATCCAATATGAGATACGGTTTAATAAGCCATTCACTGGTATGTTTATTCGGTATCGTGAGAGCAATTATCATTCCTGTAATGCTTGGAGTGATTAATTTTGGTTATTGGCAATTTTATATACTGTATGCCGGTTTTGTAGGAATTTTTACATTTGGATTTAATGATGGCATTTATCTTAGATATGGAGGTAAACTCAATGATGAGCTTCCATGGAAAAGGTTGCGAGGCGCTTTCTTTTTCTATTTTCTAACATTATTACTCATTTCTTTTGTTTTATTCATCACTTTAATAAATCTAGATGATGTTCGCATGGAAAAATTAATTTCCTTAAAATATATCATTATCAGTATTGTATTATCTGGGGCTATTTCCCTAAACGTTTTTTTGTTTCAAATTACAAATCAAATTAAAAAATATAGCATTTACATTTTAATAGATAAGATATTTTTTGTTTTGTTGCTTTTTTTGATCTATTTTTTTTACTCTGATTATAATTTCGAATACTTAATGATTATTGATTGCGTCAGCAAGTTATTTTTAATTTTTATTGTGTTTATAGATTACCGTAAATATATTTTTGGTAGAATGGCCAGTTTTCGTGAATCTTGGGAAGAGTTTTGTGCCAATATTGGTGCCGGTATCAAACTAATGCTGGCAAATCTATTGGCAATGCTGATTCTTAATATTAGCAGAATATTTATAGAGTTTTATTATACAACTGAAGAATTCTCTGTATTCTCATTTGGAATCACTCTTACCAATCTTGGTTTATTGCTCGTGAGTGCAATTAGTGTGGTTCTTTACCCAGCTCTAAAGCAACTTAAAAAAGAGGAATATATGCAATTCTATGCCGAGCTTTCGGATGCAGTAACATTTGCTATATTCATGCTACTTTTTTCTTATTATCCTATTTACATATTTATTATAAATTTTATTCCTGATTTTAAAGATGTTCTAATATACTTTAATATTCTTCTGGTTGTGTCTTTATTGCAAATAAAAATGAACGTAATTATTAATACGTTTTATAAAGTTTTACGAAGAGAGAGATCTTTATTAATAGCCAACTTTGAAAGCTTAGTGTTAATTTTATTTTTGTCCACACTAGTTATCTTATTTTACAAAACAATTAATGCTATGGCGTTTGCTATGCTGGTGGTTGTGATATTAAGAGTCTATCGCTCAGAATTATATATAAAAAATATCGTCAGCATACAAAACCATGGACAGTCTGTTCTTGAGCTATCCGTACTATTAATCTTTATATTAATAACACAGACAATGTCCTTGACTATGTCATTTATTATGCTGTCTATATTTTTTGTACTTTTTGCTAACTATCAGAAAACAAAAATAACAGGTTTTATAAAAATGTTGAGAACAAAAAAATGAAACATGTAGTTTTTTTAGTTGGTTCATATCATCCACTCTACTCAGCAGTAGGCATTTGTGTGGAGAGAGTAGTTTCATTACTCAAAAATAACTATAAGATTTCAGTTATAGCATTTAAGAATAGTTCAAATTTAAAAGATAAAGAAACTTATGATGGTTATAACATTCGTAGGATAGAAACCAACTATCAAAAGAAACTCAACGACACAGACTTATCAAATTTAAAAATTATTCTGCTGAAAATCATTAATATTCTTAAATTTCTATTTCGACGTGAAAGCCTTGATTACGATCTTGTTAATTGTTACTACGCTGATCTTAAAAAGTTAAATAGCATTGATGCGATTGACGTTGTGATACCGATTGTATTTCCTTTTGAATCAATTGTAGCCTCTGTTAATTTTAAGAAAAAAATATCTCCTAGTTCTGCATTAATTCCTTATTTGTTTGATAATTTTTCATTGGGCGTTAGTTTGCATCGATTTATTTTTAATCGCTGGATCAAATTTAAAAACAATAAAAGACTAGAAGTTCTTATGTTTGCAATGGCAAATAAAATTTTTTCTATGCACCCTTTAAAAAAACATTTTGATTCTGTTATACCGGAAATTTATTTGTCAAAAGTTTCTTATCTAGAGCATCCACTTTTGGTTGAAAGAAACATTAATTCAGTGAACAAGAAACTTGAAAAAATTAATTTTACCTATACCGGCGGTTTATTTAGAAATGTTAGAAGCCCCAATGGTTGTGTTAAATTCCTTCATGAGCTTTCTAAAATGATTTCACTTAAAGCGAACTTTTATTGTTTTGGAAACGATTTAAATATTATTAAAAAATATTCAAATACTAATCCTAAAACTTTTCATTATCATGGAATGGTGGATAAAACTTTGGCTGATGAAGCCATTAGTAAATCTGATATTTTAATTAATATTGGTGATGTTGAGGGTAAGCAAATATCAAGTAAAATATTTGACTATTTATCTATGGGAAAACCTATCATTCATTTTTCTTATACCAACGATTGTGTGAATACAAATCTACTTAGAAATTATTCATTTGCGCACATTATATTACTTAATAAAAATAACCTTTACACTGAAAGCATGATGGAAAAAACAGCCAACTTTGCAAAAAGTGTTGCTGGCAAAACAATGACTTTCGATGAGGTTGCTTCATTATATCCAGATGCATTGCCCCAAAAAACGGCCGATATGTTTAAAGAATGTATTAATGATTATTTCAAAACAGGATGATATAGATTCCTCAAATTTAAAAATATTATTTTAAAACCAGTTCAACACAATTATTTTTCTTCGCTTTACCAGTTCAGCAACTTATTGAATTTCTATCTAAAATTAGTCTTTTTTATTTTTAGAGAGTTTGTAATATCATACAAATGTTAATTAATGAATATATATAAAGGTGTAAAAATTGAAAGGTAGAGTTATTATTTATGCTCCAAATATACATACCGGTGGAGGAATTGTTCTTCTTAAGAGCATAATTAAAAATTGGCCTGCGGATGTCACTTTACATGGATACTTTGACTCAAGAGCATCAGAAACTCTTGAATTCATGGATAATTCAAAAATTACTTGGGTAAATCCAACCTTAACAAGTCGCTTTAAAGCTGAAATATCATTGTCAAAGGTTGGATGCAGTAATGATACTGTTCTTTTTTTGAATAGCCTACCTCCTTTTTTCACTCAAAAAGGAAGAACAATTGTTTTTATGCAAAATAGAAATTTGATAGACTCAATTTCATTTCAAGACTTAAAATTTAAGCAAGCATTAAATATATTTATACAAAGATTTCTTGCATATTGGATGCGCTTTAAGGTTGATGAATATATCGTTCAAACTGATTCTTTAAAAAGAGACTTAGAAAAATGGTTCAAGTTCAAAGATGTGGCTAAAAATCCATTGATATCTGTTTTCCCCTTCATGAACTCAGATAATTTTCCAACTTCATTAAAGTTGACTAATCCCAAGATTGAATTTGACTTTATTTATGTTGCAGATGGATTACCTCATAAAAATCACTCAATACTATTTCAAGCATGGGAAATTCTTGCTAATGAAGATTATTTTCCTCTATTGGCAATTACGATATCTCCATCAGAGAAGAAATTGTTAAAAAAAGTATCTATGCTTCAGGAGCAGGGTATTAAAATTTTAAATTTAGGATGGTTATCTCATCATGAAGTATTGCTAAAATATAAGAGCTGTCGATGCTTAATTTTTCCTTCATTGCGCGAATCTTTTGGATTGCCATTGGTGGAAGCAAACAAGTTAGATCTTCCGATTCTTGCCAGTGAATTGGATTATGTTTATGATGTGTGCGAACCAACGGTAACCTTTGATCCTAATTCACCTCGATCCGTTGCTAGGGCGGTGAAAAGATTTCTTAATATAAAAACTTCCATTAAGAAAATGCAAGATCCAAAGGATTTTGTTCGTTATATATGTAATTTTTTAAATTGATGGTAGAAAGCATGATGAAGACAAATAATCATATTTTAGTTTTGGGTGCCTCTGGAATGTTAGGCAATGCTGTTACAAGGTATTTTCATCAAGGGGCAGGCTATTCCATAACTGGAGCGGTTCGTTCAAAAGACAGCATTGATCTTTTTCCTCTAGATTTGCAGGATAAAATTGCCTGGGGTGTTGATGCGGATCATTTTGATACCGTAAGGAATTTTATTAAAGCAGAGAGACCAGGCGTTGTTATTAATTGTGTTGGATTAGTTAAGCAATTATCTGATATAAATGACCCCCTTGTAACATTACCAATTAACTCACTTTTTCCTCATAAATTGGCGAGATGTTGTGCAGAAAATGATGCTAGACTTATTCATATGAGTACAGATTGCGTATTTAGTGGCTCTAGGGGACATTATTTAGAAGAAGAAATTCCTGATGCTCACGACTTATATGGAGTGAGCAAGTGGTTAGGAGAAGTTAGTTACCCAAATGCTATTACTTTGCGAACTTCTATCATAGGTCATGAGCTTAGTGGCAATCGCAGTTTAGTTGATTGGTTTCTTTCTCAAAAAATCAGCGTAAAAGGTTTCAATAATGCTATTTTTTCTGGACTTCCTACCGTAGAAATTGCAAGAATAATTAAGGATTATGTAATTCCTAATGAAAAATTTAGTGGTGTTTATCATGTTTCAGCAGAGCCAATTAGCAAATACGATCTTCTTAATTTAGTTGCAGATATTTATAGTCATGACATTGAAGTAATTAAAGATGAAAATTTAAAAATAAATCGCTCTCTTGACTCTTCCCGATTTAGGAGTGCAACAGGATTTTTTCCAGCTTCTTGGAACGAAATGATAATTAAGATGAGGGACTTTGGTTAAATTGAGGATTTCGTTGACTATAATAGGAGCTTGAAAATAGGAGTTTGTGAATGTTTAAAGATAAGATTTTAATGATAACGGGTGGGACAGGATCCTTTGGTAATGCTGTTCTCAGTAGATTTTTAGATTCTGATTTTTCTGAGATAAGAATATTTAGTAGAGATGAGAAAAAGCAGGAGGACATGAGGATTGCTTTAAATTGTAACAAAGTAAAATTCTTCATCGGTGATGTACGAAACTATGACAGCATTTATGACGCTATGAATGGTGTTGATTATGTTTTTCATGCTGCAGCACTTAAACAAGTCCCCTCATGTGAGTTCTATCCGATGGAGGCAGTCAGGACAAATGTGTTGGGTGCTGATAACGTAATGACTGCTGCAATAGCAAGAAGTGTTGAGCGTGTCGTTGTCCTTAGTACAGACAAAGCAGTTTATCCTATCAATGCAATGGGTATGTCAAAGGCAATGATGGAGAGACTTATGGTATCAAAATCAAGAATGCGTAGGCCTGGAGAGACAATTTTATGTGCTACTAGATATGGAAATGTAATGGCTTCTAGAGGCTCTGTGATTCCGCTATTTGTTGATCAAATGATGCAGGGAAAGGAATTAACGGTCACAGATCCCACGATGACACGTTTTCTTATGTCTTTAGAAGATTCTGTTGATCTTGTTCTTCATGCTTTTGAGCATGCTGAGCAAGGGGATATTTTTGTTCAGAAAGCTCCTGCTTCAACAGTTCAGGATTTGGCACAAGCGTTAAAGGAAATATTCAAATCGGATTCAAAAATTAAAATAATTGGCACGCGTCATGGCGAGAAATTATATGAGTCTCTCCTATCGAGAGAGGAAATGGCTAAAGCTCAAAGCACCATGCGTTATTATAGGGTCCCAATGGACGATAGAGATCTAAACTATAATAAATTTTTTATTGAAGGTGAAACTTCAGTATCTGGTCTAGAGGATTATACTTCTCATAATACTGAGAGACTATCAGTGCCTGAGGTTAAAAAACTTTTAATTAAGCTCGATTTTATAAAGGATTTATTAAATGATTAAGGTAATGACGATCGTAGGAACGCGGCCAGAAATCATTAGGCTATCAAGGTCAATAAGCAAGCTTGACCGTTTTTGTGAACATATTCTAATTCATACAGGTCAAAATTATGACTATGATCTTAATGAAGTTTTTTTCAATGATTTAGGTATTCGAAAGCCTGATATGTTTTTAGAAGCAGCGGGTAAAAACGCTGCAGAAACAATTGGTCAGGTTATTATCTCGGCCGATAAGGCTATGGAGAAGTTTCAGCCTGATGCCATATTGATTCTTGGCGATACAAATAGCAGTTTATCAGCTATTCCAGCAAAACGTCGTAAAATACCAATCTTTCATATGGAGGCTGGCAATCGTTGTTTTGATTTATGTGTTCCTGAAGAAATAAATCGTAGAATTGTTGATCACACTGCTGATATTAACCTTACTTATAGTGAAATTGCCAGGGAATATCTACTTAGAGAGGGACTTCCTCCAGATCAAGTTATTAAGACTGGCAGTCCTATGCGTGAAGTTCTTGAATACTATTCAAATGATATTAATAACGCAGGTATATTAGAAGAAATTGGTTTAGAACCAGGTCAATACTTTGTGGTGAGCTCACATAGAGAAGAAAATGTTGATTCTGAAAAGAACCTTATGTTATTGATGCATATACTCAATGATTTGGCAGAGCGCTATGAGTTACCTATAGTATTTTCAACACATCCAAGAACTAGGAAGCGACTAGATGATTTAGATATTTCAATGCATAAAAATATAAAATTTCTAAATCCATTTGGTTTTTTTGATTACATTAAATTACAGACAGAAGCGAAATGTGTCTTGTCTGATAGTGGTACCATTACCGAAGAATCATCAATACTTAATTTCCCAGCTTTAAATATCCGTGAAGTTCATGAAAGACCAGAAGGCTTTGAAGAGGCCTCAGTCATTATGGTTGGTTTAGATATAGATATTGTTAATCAAGCTATACAAATTTTAGAAAATCAGCCTAGAGGTTCATCTAGATTACTAAAGATGGTAGATGATTACTCTCCAAACAATGTTTCTGATAAGCTCTTAAGAATTATTTTAAGTTATACAGGCTTTGTAAACCGCAAAGTTTGGCGAAAATTAAATTAGATCATTTTTAGCATCTTATGAAAATTGCCATAATTGCTGATGCTTATCCTCCAATGCAGAGTTCAGCTTCTATTATGCTAGAGGATTTAGCAATTGAGTTTGCTACTCAAGGGCATGAGCCAATAGTTATTATTCCAGATTGTAATATTACAGATTCAGTTGTTAGATCTAGTGTTAATGGTATCAAGGTTTATCGTGTGCTTTGCCCACAAACAAAAGACCTAAATTATTTTAAACGAACTATTTCTGAATTTTACATGCCGTTTGCTATGAAACGAAATTTAAAGAAAAGTGACTTTGTTTCGATTAAGTTAGACGGAATAGTATGGTACTCACCCTCAATATTCCATGGCCCATTGATAAAATTTCTAAAAAAATTAAATAATTGCAACAGCTATTTAATTTTAAGAGATATTTTTCCTGATTGGGCTGCAGATTTAGGTTTAATGAATAGAGGCCTTCCTTATAGGCTTTTTAAAGTTATCGAAAGATTTCAATATTCAGTTGCTGATACAATTGGTGTTCAAACTCCTGCAAACCTGAAATATTTTCAGAAGAATCCATCTTTAGCTAGTTGTGAGATTGTGGTGCTTAATAATTGGTTGTCAATACGAGAGACTGAAGTAAGCAAGAATCCTTTGAACATTAACACTTTGGCGGAAAGAAAATTATTTGTATATTCAGGTAATATGGGAAAGGCTCAAGATATAAAACCTTTTTTTGAGGTAATCGCTGCTTTAGATAATTCGAGACATGATATAGGTTTTATATTTGTAGGAAGAGGCAGTGAAGTCAGCACTCTAAAAAAAGAAATTCTTTCCCGTAACTTAAGTAACGTCATTATTTTTGATGAAATTGAGCATGAAAAATTACCAAGTCTATATGCACAATGTGATTTTGGTATGGTATTTCTAGATTCTAGGCACAAAACGCATAATATTCCTGGAAAATTCATTTCCTATATGCATCATGGTCTTCCAGTTTTGGCCTGCATCAATGAAGGTAATGATCTTTTAGATATTATTAATTCTAAAGGTTTGGGTCACGCTTTTATTGGCTTCGATACTTCGCGTATTTTATCTGCAGTTCAAGAAATGACAAACAATGAAGACTACAGAAAAAAGATACCGGATCGCTGTCGTGATTTTGCCCAAAAAAAATTCTCTTCTTCAAACACCGTTGGACAAATATTATCTTCATTAACAAAATATATCTGAAAAACAGATTATTTGTTTATGAGTTTTATTCTAAAAGCTGTTGATTGATAAACCATACATAATAAAATAAATGAGATGATTAAATTTAATAACTTAAATCAAGAAATACCTTATAAACTTTTTAAATGTAAATATGATGATGCTTTTGATGCAGATCAAAAAGAGATTGAGGCTATCTCAATTTCATCTTACAACACCAAAATGCATGAAGTTGAATCTCGATACGTAAATCTTAAATTTGTTACAAATGACGAATTTATTTTTTTTAGCAATTATAACTCTCCAAAAGCTTCCTCTTTTTCCAGTCACAAACAAATAGCTGCATTAATATATTGGTCTAGTATTAATGTTCAGATTAGAATGAAAGCTAACATAAAAAAAACCTCAACCGAATACAATCAAAAATATTTTTTTGATAGGCAAAAAGAAAAAAATGCATTAGCTATTTCATCCAAACAATCAAATCCAATAAAGTCTTATAGACAAGTTAAAGAAAATTATAAACAAACTCTAAAAACCAATGACTTAAATGAATGTCCAGAATATTGGGGCGGTTTTTCATTTACTCCATATTATTTTGAATTCTGGGAAGGTCATGAATCAAGAATTAATAAAAGAGAAGTTTTTTATAAAAGTAATGAAAATTGGAAGCATTTATTTCTACAGCCATAAATATTGCCAAATAAAATTTTTAGTATAAAATTCAATTTGAAATGAGAATTAAAAAATTAAAATTCCCTAAAAATAATTCTTTCTTAAGTATTTAATGTTACACATTTTATCTTTTTATAATACGTAGGTATTCTCATAGCTTCTTCAAAGAAAAATATTACTCCAATTAATGAAAAAATAAGAGCTGATGAGGTTATGCTTATCGGAGCCAATGGAGAAAAAATTGGGCTTTTACCATTAAAAGAGGCTCTTGATTCGGCCAAAGATGCGACTTTAGACTTAGTGCAGGTTTCCCCATTGGACACCATGCCGGTTGTTTGTAAGCTTTTAGATTACGGTAAACATCTTTTTGATAAGAAAAAAAGCATTTCATCATCCAAGGTAAAAGTAAAAAGAAATACCACGAAAGAAATCAAATTTAGACCATCAACAGATGTTGGAGACTATAATATTAAATTAAAAAAAATAAAAAGCTTTATTCTAGACGGAGATAAGACTAAAATAAGTGTCCGATTTAGAGGTAGAGAAATCTTAAATAGTGATATGGGCCTTAATTTATTAAATAGATTGAGAGTCGAGCTTGAAGATATCGCTCAGGTTGATCAAGAGCCTTCATTAGAAGGAAGACAATTATTAATGGTTTTGTCTCCAATAAAAAGGAAAAACTAAAATAGATTATGGGATATAAACTTAAAACACATTCAGGAGCAGCTAAACGCTTTAAGAAAACAGGCTCGTCTTTA